>OGOD01000028.1_pt1 | contig 153780 bp, 124 predicted proteins | sample 1573631 | NCBI WGS metagenome assembly OGOD01 (sample SAMEA2581895, study PRJEB24529) | metagenome | biome: Human gut stool | place: China | collected 2011
TAGCTTATATTTGTCGTCCGTTCATCACCAACTAATATTCAATTAAACAACAATTCCCCCCAAAAAGTAGTAGACAAAATATATAAAAATCCCCATGTGTTAAGCTCTGTTATTGGCGTATTAATAGAAAATGCTGAAAAAACATGACAATAAATATCAGATTATTGACTTAACATATTACAGCCATTACAATGAAAATAAATGGTGTGTATTAAAAGTATATAAAGAATACAAATACAACATATCAGCATCATTATTAACATTATTAAATATACCGATAAAATAAATACATATTACAGCCGGATAAGATGGCAATTAATATTAAAAGGGGTGGTCATTGATGAAACGCAATTATAAAAGAATGGCACTTTCAGCAGGAATGGCACTGGTTCTGGCAGGTATGCCTGTTACTGCCATGGCAGGAACTTTAAGAAACGGACATCCAAAGATTTCCAATATCATTACGACAAGTGCTATCAGTACAGCTGCAGTTAATGGTTCCAAAATCACAATAGATGGTAAGACATCTGACTGGAAAGATATTAAAGAAAGAGAATCAAAAACAGATAAGATAGATTCGTGGAAAGTGGCAATAGCCTCAGATTATTCTGAATTGTATATATGTTACGAGGGAACAGCATCAACACAGTGGGATTATAACTTTATGGGAGCGAATGATGAGATGGTTCGTGTCCATATGGATTATCCCGATGGAACACAGAATGAAAAGAGCAATATATCATTTACTGCATGGGATGGTTACAAGGTTAAGAATGGATGGAATGGCGATATTGCTGGTTCAGATATAGCTGTTGTCAATGAAGCGCATCTTAATACGCCTGCACCATATGTTGTAGAAGCAGTTATCCCTATGGAGTTCTTTGCTGATTCTGATTTTACACTGACATTTGCAGGAACAACAGTAGATATACGTGATGTGGAAGTGCTGAGGGGCGATGTCAAAAAGGAAGATACAAAAGAAGATTCTAAGGAAGATAAAAAAGATGATACGAATGATGAAAACCAAAAAGGTGATACAAAGGATGAAACCAAAGAAGATGATAAAGAAGCAGTATATAAAGGAATAACGATAGATGGCAGATTCAGTGACTGGGATGCAGTTACGAAGTATGATGCGGGATGTCCTAATCCTGGTCATAAGGATTGTATTGAGAAAACAGCCATGGTGTTTGATGGCGATTATGTATACATATATATAAAAGACGGTGAGACAAGTAGTGCATATGGCGCTGGTTCACATTCTAATGGTATGTATACGATAAAGTCTGATATGGGCAATGAAATGGTGTTCCAGTTAACACAGGATGGTGATATAAATGGTGTAGATAAAGCTGAATGTAAGCATGTTGGAAAACAGTGGGAGATAGCGATTCCTAAGTCAGAATTACCAACGTACAATAACACAATATCTTTCGGATTATATCTTACAGAGCCATTTATAGAAAATGTATCTAATCTTGATGAGTCAAAGGGGGTAGAGATAAGTACAGATATAACATATGATGGATTAAAAGGACTATATGGTGACTGGGACAGGTATCCACATACAACCATAGAATATGCTACAGCGGGTACACATTATCAGATAGTTGATTCCAAAGGCGCACTTTACTGCGATGGAGGCAGCACACTGCTTGGACATGTTGTTACAACTATGCCAAATCATGTGGATAAAGAAAAAGACGCTGGTGGTGAGTTCATGAGTGCTGTAACCATTAAGTTTAATAATAATGAGAAACAGGTATTTTCTCCAAGATTGGTGTCAGTTGATGAAGCTGGAAATATCAACTGGAATACACCTAATGGCGGATATGAGGATGGTACATATGAGTTTTATATATTCTCAACTCATGATGCATGGAATAATGCAGGAAATATATATGAGGATAGTATAAATAGAGAAAATAGTGAATGGTACGGCAAGATGACCATCACTGTAAAAAATGGTGTACAGGATGAATGTGAATTCTATCTTGACCTTGAAAAGGTAGCAAAGAAATTCGGATGTGATGCCAGTGATTTTAAGCGTATTGATGCACAGTTTGGTCGACTTGGACAACAGTGGATAACAACAGCAGGTGCATCATCTGGTGCATGGTTAGGACTTATATTATGCGTAGGTGTAACAGCAGGTGTGCTGGTATATCAGAAAAAGAAAGGTAACAGGCAGGTGTCTTTATAATGAGAGTTAATCCTATAGTTGCATTGGTTGTTATAGCAGTATGGCTATATGTTCTATCAGTTACACACAGGGCGAAGCTTCATGCGTGGGAGTTTATCATAGGAAGTCTTGGACTTTTTACAATATTGATGATGACAGTGCAGCCTGTGCTTACAATGCCTCTTGCAAGATGTGTATCGGCACTTGCAGGCGTTGTTGGAAGCATTACAGGGGCATTTACGGCATATTTTAAATACGGGATTATATTTGTACATACAGGTATGTCATCCATCACATTGCTTATAGACTTTGAGTGTTCCGGAATAATAGAGATTATGGCGTTTATTTCGCTGCTTGCGTTCTTTAACGTCTATAACATCAGTGAAAAGATAATAGTAGGAATCGGTGGATTCTGTTATATCATGGTATGTAATGCACTAAGAATTGTGCTTATATGTCTTTCAGTGCACTTCTTTGGTATGGGTGCGTACTATGTTGTGCATACATTTATAGGAAGAATATTCTTTTATGTACTGAGTGTACTTCTGTACTTTTATGTGTTCACAAAACCGCAGATTATTAAAATGAAAGTGGGGAATTTTGCATATGGCAGTGATAAAGTCAATTCTTAATTCCTTTCTTTTCTGGGGTGGATGGATTATTATTCCATTCATTATGGAGATAGTACCAGCGATAGGCAGTGTGGTACTGCTCATAAGAAGAGGAATGAAATATAAAAAGAACAGAAAAGAGATAAAGGTTTATCCGGAAATATCTCTTATAATTCCCGTATATAATTCGGCAGATACGTTGTATCAGTGCATAGAGTCCATAGATAAAAGCTCATATCCGGATGATAAGATAAGAATATTCCTTGTAAATAATAAAGGACAGGATAACAGCTTTGATGTATATGCAGAATGTCAGAAAAAGTTTCCAAGACTTCATATGCAGTGGATGAATTCTGAACAGGGAAAGTCAAGGGCGCTTAATCTTGCACTTTACAACAGTGAGGGTAAATATATAATCAACCTTGATAGTGATGGACTTTTAGAGAAGAATGCACTTGTTAATATGATTAACAGATTTGAGGCAGATACAGAGCTTAACTGTATGACTGGTGCGATTCTTACAGTTCCGGAACAGATTAGGAAGTATAAGGTTGGTTTACCAAGACTGCTTCGTAATCTTGAGTTTATGGAATATGCACAGGCATTTCTGGCAGGAAGAAGTTATGCTTCAGAACTGAATTCGGTGTATACACTTTCGGGAGCATTTTCAGCATTCAGAAAGTCAGCAGTGCTTAAGTCGTGGATGTATAACACAGATACGATATGTGAGGATACACATATAACATTCCAGATGCGTTACAGACAGGATGAACGTGTAGAGGTGTGCGAGGATGCACTGTTTTTCGTTGACCCGATAGAGAGTGTCAACAAGCTGTATACACAGAGACAGAGGTGGCAGAGAGGAAGTCTTGAAGTAGCAAAAATGTTTATGGATAAGAACTTCAAGCTAAGAAAGTTTATGTCTGACATAAGTGTAAAGACATTGCTGTATGACCACACATTTGCATTTCCAAGAATGATATGGTATCTGGCGCTTATATGTCTTATGGTTGTAGGATATTCTGGAAAGGTTATATTGCTTTCAACAGGAATCATATTTGCGTTGTATATATTAACTGGCTTCTTATATTTTATAACAGCGGCACATTATCTGAAGATTAATAAAAATGTGAGAAGCTACTACATAAGGCACTGGTGGTGTATATTATTACTTCCGTTTTTTAATCTTATCGTATTCTTCATAAGAATAGCAGGAATAATTAACAGCATACAGACGGACAGTTCATGGAAAACAAAGACCTTGTCACAGGAATGTAAGGCATTTACAGATGTTGTAAAGGGTGATATGAAGATAATAAATGAAAAAATTGAAAAAATCAGACATAAAGTTAATGTAGATAGCCCGAAAACTTAATAAGGGTACTAATGTCAGAGAGTTAAAAGCAGTAAATTTTGAAAATGTTAAATATTGAAAGCGATAAATGTTAAAATTGGTAAATGTTGAAAGTAATAAATGTTAAAAATGATAAATATTGAAAGCGTTAAATTTTAAAGTGATAAACATTAAAAGCTAAATAGTTAAATTTACATGGCAAATCAGGAAATGGAGTAATTATGGAAGAGCAGAAGTCTGGCAATAGCAGTAAGGAAAAGCCTGGAAAGCATCCGATTCTAATAATAACAACAATATGTGTAGTGATAGCGGCAGCAGCATGTGGGTGGCTTTCATATATTCAGATTAACAGATATGAAAAGGGGATTCTAGAGGTCTGTGCGACACAGCAGGATTCATATGTACAGCTTGTCCTTGATCAGATTAACTTAAAAGAAAACAGGGATGACCAGGATATTATCAATGATATTCTTAAAACCATGGATGCATCATCTAACAAGTACTGGGTGTTTTCAAGGAACCAGTCCATGCTTTATGTAAAGGATGTCATGGAAACAAACAGGTATAAGGAGGTTTCTGCAGACACATATTATAACTCAAAAGCATCAAAGGAGTTTATGGATTCGCTTCAGGTTAACCATATACAGCACAGTATAGTCAATGTGGACAATAAAACATATCTTATGTCTGGTGTGCTTTTTAAGTATGCAGACCAGAATTACAAGCTGTGCCTTATGACAGAGAAAAGTGTATTATTAGATAACAATACATATCTGGGAATCAAAGTACAGATGGAAACATTTGTCATAGTTATTCTTATGGCGTTTGTTCTGATAGCTGTTATATATGCATTTATTATAAGAAGGTCAGCGATAAGGCTTGATGAGAGGGAAGCTGATGTTAAAGTACTTAGCAGGGGTCTTGCAAAGGTAAATGAAATGCTGGCAGATAAGGATCTTCACGATACGCATAATAACGTATGGAAACAGAAGGCTATAGTGCCATTTGTAGAAAAGCTTATGGAAAGAAATGTTCATCCTGTCACATTTGCACGCATAGAATGTGAGACAGAGGAAAGCCGCAGGAAGTTTTTTGAACGAGCAGTATATATTCTTGATAAGCATGTACTCAGGTTCGAGTATGGGGCATGTGATATAGTTCTTATCGCAGTCAATATAACTACAGACCAGTTGAAGCATGGAATAAGCATACTTGAAGATAAAGAGGTAACAGTCCAGAGAGTAGAGCTTATAGATAATGATACAGATATGGAAAAACTAAGAGAAAGATATCTGTAGGATATCAGCAGGAAGGAAGAGCATATGGCAGTTAAGTTGTACAGAGAATATAAGATTAAGTTTTATCTTAATATGCGTCATTATATCATTATTAATGATAACAAGGGAGAAACTCATCCGCATACATGGGAGTTTGCACTTGATATAAGGTTTGGAAGAAGCTCGTTTGTGGAGTTTAATATATTTGAAAAAGGAATCAACGATTTCCTTGAAAAATACCAGAATAAGGTGTTAAACGAAGAAGAGCCTTTTGATGCAATACTTCCAACACTTGAAAATGTAACAGATTATTTTTCAGAAGAATTCTATCGCATAATACATAATATAGGCGGGATACTTACATCTGTTGAAGCGAGTGAGACACCTACAAGAAGTTATATAATCAACATGTCAGAGCAGGAAGAAAATGCTGCTAACGATAAAGAGATAGAGAACAAAATAATGTCAGAGGTTATAGACACAGTGATTGATGACCTGACAGGAACGAAAGAAAAATAATAAATGAAGTTAAGTTAAAAAGGTTAAAGGTCTTAACGTATAATGATGTGAGTGTCAAAAGATGTTTAACATATTAAGAGGCAGGTTATATGAATAAGCAGGGAAAAAATCATGTTTTATATTACACCTTGTCGATAATAGGCTGTATTGTGTATGTGGCACTGATAGTATCCGTATCGGTTATGGTGGTTAAAATAGTGAGTCAGAATGGTACCTATCCAGCTGGCTCAGATACTATGTATCATATATACAGAGGTGATTATGTATACAACTCCATAAAGGATGGCAGCTGGTATCCTTTATACGATTATATGTGGTATAACGGTGTTGAGCTTATGAGATACTGGGCGCCGCTTGCAGCGTATTTTATGGCATTCTGTGAAATGCTTGCGGGCGGCAATATGCTTATAGGTTATCTTATATTTGTAGGGATAATATCTGTACTTGGTGCATTAAGCTGGTTATATATAGGTATAAGGATGAAAAGACCAGTGCTTGGAGCATTTATAGGCTTCATATGGTTTTTTATGCCTAATAACCTGTGTGCACTGTTTGTTGAAGGCAATCTGGCAAGATCACTCAGCATGATATTTCTGCCGTTGTTCATATATGAGGTATCGGAGTATCTTAAGGACAGAAAGGTCATAAGAATTCCTTTTGCCATGATAAGCTTTATTCTCATAGCACTTTGTCATCTTGGATATGCAGGTATGGTTGCGCTTGCAGTATTAGTATATTGTATAGTCCATATGATTGAAGGGTATTCTAAAAGAGCAGCCTCTGATATAGTGATATCCATACTGCTTAGCTTCATGCTTATAGGTGTATGGCTGGTTGCCTCACTTAACGGAGGAATAACCTCACTTGACAATTCGGAAAATATGGCTAACTTTTTCCAGAAGATAGTGTATACACTTAACCCGGTAGACAGAATAACTACAGACTATGCTCATTTTTACTTTGGACTTGCAGCAGCAATACTTGCGGTTGGAGGAATGTTTTTTGGATATAAGAAGTCAAGAGCCGGCTTTGTCACAGCTATAATAACACTTATATGTACAGCGACAGCCATGTATCCGGTGTTAAAGATACTTCCGGGAAGCCAGTATCTGTGGATGTTAAGATTCATATCCATAGCACTATGTATGATATTGTACAGCTTTCTTAAATGGGATACACTCAAAAAGCCGCTGATAGTGTTTTTCTGTGTTCTGCTTGTTTTAGATATAGTGCCATCTATACCGCTGATAACAGGTGGATTAGATACTATATCCATAACTAAGAATGGAGTGAGCATTAACACAGATAACGACAGTGTGTGGGACAGACTGGATATGCAGCAGGATAATACACTTATATCAAAGGCGCAGTCCATAACAAAGCAGAGAATAGCACTTCTTGATGACAGCAGCTTAGGGTCTATGGGAGCATTTTTAGTATCAGACTGGAACAATGCAATACCTGCCGCATATGGTGCAGGACGTGAGGCTGCTAATACATCCACTAACATAGTAAGAATAAACAGGGCATTAGCTGATAGCAATTATTATTATGTGTTTGACAGATGCCGTGAACTGGGAAATGATACAGTTCTTGTAAGACTGTCATCGCTTGAAAAGTATGGTGTATCTGTAAAAGATATGGATATTGCAGCAGGTGCCTCAGGATATAGTGTTGCAGGAGAAAATGCAGCATACAGGTTATACCATATGGATACTTATGATAACTGGGGAACAATCAGTAAGTATGAGGTGATAGGCATAGGAAGTGGTACACCTCTTATATCACAGTCATTTCCGGCAGTTGAAGAGACTGATTCAGATAATCTTAATGATTACTCTTATGAACAGTTATCGCAGTATAAGCAAGTTATCCTTGATGGATTTACATATGATGATAAAACGGCAGCAGAGGAGCTTGTCTTAAGGCTTAGTGAAGCTGGAGTAAAGGTTGTTATATATGCAGATGGAATTCCACAGGAAAAGAAGACACAGAGTCAGGAGTTCCTTGGTGTTACGTGCAGCGATATTGTATTTAAGAATGGCTATCCGGATATGGATACTAAGCTTGGAGTGCTTTATCCTGATCTTTTCCCTAAAGGATATGCAACATGGCAGACAGTATATGTTACAGGTCTTGATAATACATGGGGAAGTGTCATGGACAACGGTCTTAAGCTTGATTTTTATGGTACAGTTAAGAACGATAACATAATAGTATGTGGTCTTAATCTGGCATACTACTATGGAGTGTCAGCTGATAAGTCTGTTGGAAGACTTCTTAGTGATATGATGGATATAACATCTGCACAGCTGCCTGAAAGAACTAACATAGAGCTTAAAGTAGAGCATGACGTGAACGGAATAACTATCACATCAGATTATGATAATGTAAATACAAGCCTTTCTTATCATGATATATTCGTATCAGATGAGTGGCTTGGAAAGAAGAATAATCTTACATATGTAAGAGCAGGAGTGACTAAGATAACGTTTAAGGTACCATACTTATGGCAGGGTTTGTGTGTGTCAGTGGCAGGTCTTATATTATCAGTTGCATGGGTGGTCGTTCTTGCAGGATTTAATAAAAAGCACCAGACACAGGAAATAAGAGAGGTTGTGAATGAAGATATTTGATACACATGCTCATTATGATGATGAAGCATTTGATAAAGACCGCGATGAATTATTAACAAGTCTTTTCAGCGGTGATATAGGAGCAGTTGTAAATGTAGGTGCAAGCCTTGAAGGATGTATAGAAAGTGTCAGGCTTGCAGAAAAATATGATAATATATATGCAGCTATAGGTGTGCATCCGGATGACTATGAGAGGCTTGAGCGTGGGGAGAACCCAAGGAATTCAGTGATAGATGATAGTAATATATATGGTGGGAGCTTCATGGACTGGCTAAAGAAAGAGGCACTTACGAACAACAAGGTTGTTGCGATTGGAGAAATCGGACTTGATTATTATTATGATGAGCCGGGAAGAGAGCTTCAGAAAAAGTGGTTTGCAAGACAGTTAGAGCTGGCAAAAGAGGTCAGCAAGCCAGTTATTATCCATTCAAGAGATGCATGTGCTGATACCATAGATATATTAAAAAGCGGACATGCCAGTGAGGTTGGAGGCATAATCCACTGCTATTCATATTCTAAAGAAACAGTTAAGACATTTTATGATATGAACTTCTACTTCGGTATAGGCGGAGTGCTTACCTTTAAGAATGCGAAAAAGCTTATAGAAGCAGCAAATGTCATACCGCTTGACAGGATAGTGCTTGAAACAGACTGCCCATATCTTGCACCAGTGCCTAACAGAGGAAAAAGAAATGACAGCAGCAACATACAATATGTTATAGAAAAGCTGGCTGATATAAAGGGTGTTACGAAGGAGCACATATCAGAGGTGACATACCAGAATGCATGCAGAGTATATGGACTGTATCTGTGATTAACGTGTGATTTTAGTATTTTGTTATCTGATTGACATACTTATTCAGAAAATGTATATTTGTTGTTAAGGTTTGTTAAAAAACAGTGCAGGCTGTGTTAATAAACATAAACAGTCTATGTTATGTGTGATACAGGAATGGAGATAAATATATATATGAATAATAAGAATTATGATAACGTCATGCATCTTGGGAATCCGACTAATACTATAGCTGTTCTTAACAGGTATGGCTTTAATTTCCAGAAGAAATTCGGACAGAACTTTCTTATAGATGAGAATGTTGTTCAGAAAATAGTAAGAGAGGCTGGCGTTACAGAGGATGATTTCGTGCTTGAGGTAGGCCCTGGAATCGGAACTATGACACAGATTCTATGTGAGAATGCAAGAGAGGTCGTAGCTGTTGAGATAGATAAGAAGCTTATACCGATACTTACAGAAGATACGCTTTCGTGGTATGACAACGTGACAGTTATCAACGAAGATATATTAAAGCTTGATATAAAAAAGCTTGCAGAGCAGAAGAATGGAGGAAAGCCTATAAAGGTGGTTGCTAATCTTCCATACTATATAACGACACCTATTATTATGGGACTTTTCGAGAGTGGAGTTCCTCTTGACAGCATAACTATCATGGTTCAGAAGGAAGTGGCTGACAGGATGCAGGTGGGCCCTGGAACCAAGGATTATGGTGCACTTTCACTGGCGGTACAGTACTATGCCAGACCTAGAATCGTGCTTAATGTTCCAGCAAGCTGTTTTATGCCAAGACCAAACGTGGATTCGGCGGTAATCAAGCTTGAAAGATATGAGAAACCACCGGTAGATGTAGCTGATGAACATCTTATGTTCAGAATAATAAGGGCATCCTTCAATCAGCGTAGAAAAACTATGATGAACAGTGTTGGCAACAGCGGTGATGTTAATGTTTCCAAGGAAAAGCTTGCTGCGGCACTTGAAAAATGTGGACTGCCTCTGACTATAAGAGGTGAGGCACTTACACTGGAGCAGTTTGCGCAGGTTGCGAATGCGATAGTGGAATAATGGCTTCGCTGCTTCGTACATCCGTGTACGAAGCTGGCTGGCAAGTGCAGGGAAAGACTAAGAACTATCACAATCAAACTTCAAGTGCATTTCACATAGTATACCCAGCTGCTTACAGCTTTGTCATGTCTGGTTGTGGTGTAATTTAATTAAGTGGTATACCAATATTATGATGTCGGGGTCAAAAGCCCCCGACTTTGATACCTACGGATTGTTCCGTGCTACGCACTCCCACAATCCTACCCAATATTCGCATATCGTGGGATTATCATCCCACTTTTATGCTCATATTGGGGCGGGTCCCAAGGTCTTTCACCCACCTATGAGCGAGCTCATGTGGGTGAAAGATCTTTTGACCCTGGTATCATATTATATTAATATACATATTTAGCTCCTGGCAGTCATAAGATTACATATCAATCTTATATTGTCAGGAGGTTTTTTATGGCTGACTATCAGCGGTTTGTTTCATACATTTATTCTTATCCGGGAGGTGTAAAGGATAAGAATGTAGGGTTTGCAAAGGTAGAGGTCAGGGCAGGTGAGATGAGGCTTAATATCAATCTCAGGGGCGTGTATACAGACACACCGCAGATGTTTGGAGTACATATGCTTATAGACAGGGATGCATCTGTTCCTGGAAGATACAGGCTTATGAAAGTGGGGGATTGTATAGTAAACAATGGAATGGCATCATATGCTGGAATATTTAATGCCAGTAATATAGATAATACTGGCTATGCATCATCAGATATATGTGGAATAGCTGTTGCCAACAAGGGTGACAGATATTATATGATGTTTTCTATGTGGGAGGATTATGATGTTAATCCTGACGTTATAGAATTCGCGGGAAGTGATGTAAGAAAGTACAGCATAAGTGACACTAAGGAGAATATCAAAAAAGCCGCTGGAGAAAATGCTGGATGTGTGAGTAAAGAAGGCATAGATACTGCATATAAGGATACGGAAAGCAAATGCAGTGAAAGCCAGAATAGCAGAATTAAAGCTGCTGCATACAAAGATGAAAAAAACAGACATAACCAGGCTGCAGAGGATATTAACGTAAGAGAAAGTATGGAAAGTATGGAAAAGATGGAAGAATTACATGCTATGGAATGTATGGACAACACAGAAAATACAGATAATGCAGAAAATACATACAACACTGATAATGTAGATAATACATACAACACATACAATACAGATAATGCAGATAAAACAGCAGTAGTGAATACTTCTGTAAAAAAGAAATGTGCGGATAACAATGAGCACTTATATAAAAAGCTGTACTCAAAGGCTGATTATGTGGATGCATTTGATGATGATTACTTTTATGATTGTATAGAAGTGACACCGCAGATGTTATCAAAGCTGCCACTTAAGGATAAGGAGATTATAAACAACAGCTTTCTGATACATGGGTATTATAATTTCCACCATCTTTTGTTTGGAAGAGTGTGTGATAATGAGAACAATACGAATTATTTTATAGGGGTTCCAGGTATGTACTGCAACAGGGAGCGCTATATGGCATCCATGTTTGGATTCTGTAACTTTAAGAAGAGCCACAGGAGTGACTACAATAATCCATACTTTGGATACTGGTATCAGGAAATATAAACAAAGCGTCTGTGATCCTGCCATACACCATTTAGTCTGACATATGAGTGGGCTATGCCTTCATCGATAAAGCCGAATTTCTCCATGAGATGAAGCGATGTAGAATTATCCGGATGGATATAACATTCAGTGCGGTGAAGCCCGATATCAGGAACGATATCTTCAAGGGCTGTGGCTATCATAAGGGATGCCAGTCCTTCGTTGCGATGATATTCATCTATCTTATATCCCATATTGGCAGAAGGGGATGAGCCTCTGCTTATATGGGAGAAGGACAGAGAGCCAAGAATATAATCAGGTTCGTGTCTGTCCATCAGAAAGAATCTTACAAATGTCATAGAAAGCAGGCCTTTCATTTCAGCCTCAAGCATGCGGCTGATAAAGTTTTCAGTGTAGAAGGAAGCCGGCTTATCTGATTCATACTTATCAAAGTCCCTTCGGTTACGATAGTAGAAGTCAAGAACATCTATAGAATGACTTTTGTTAAGAACTTTGAGAGAGTATCTGCCAAGGTTGTATTCGAGTTTCATGTTAATCCTCATTTCTGTATATATCTATGTTAAATGGCTGTGTTTTATCATGTCCGATTATTTCAATAATTATATTGGTGTGTAAATCTAAATCAGCTTTATAATGAAATTATTCGTTAGTTTTCAGAGCTCCTTTTATGCTGGCTTTTTCAGCTTTCTTTTTCTGGCGTAATTCCTTGAAAAATGTGCTTAACATAGTAGAACATTCTTCATCACATACTCCGCGTACAACTTCAGCCTGATGGTTGAATTGTGGCATATTAAGAAGATTTATTATAGAACCTGCACACCCAGCTTTGGAATTCATGGAGCCTATGACAACTCGTGGAATACGTGCCTGTACGATGGCACCTGCACACATCTGGCAGGGCTCTAAAGTAACGTATATAGTACAGTCTTCAAGCCTCCAGTCGTTCATATAACGGCTGGCTTTTTTAATAGCAGTAATCTCAGCATGACCGAGCGTTGTTTTATCGGTGTTTCTTCTGTTGTACCCACGTCCTATGATTTTTCCATCATAGACGATTATACATCCTATAGGAACTTCATCAAGCAAAGCGGCCTTTTTAGCCTGTTTGATGGCAAGCTTCATATAGTGTATGTCTTCACTGGAAAATGTAGTATTCGTATTAATATTATTATTGATGCCCTGGCTATTGTCACAGCTGCCCTTGCAGTTATCATTGTTATTCATATTATAATCAGTCCTTGTATTTATACAATGCTTTTGGTACACCTCAAGCATGTGGTTTATATAATGATTAATTCATGCAGCTATTATCTTATCATAATTAAAAAAGGAATTCTATAATGAGATTATTTGCCTATACTTAAAATGTAGTGAAGTAAGAACTAAAAAGTTATAAGTTATAACTGATATTTTCGAGTAAAACAACAATTTTATAAGTTATAACTTATAAAAATAATATTTTGCAATTCATAATAAGATATGAATTATTCCCATCTGCAAAATGCACAGGCTTTACATGATGAGATTACAAAAAAAGCTACAGAGATTGAAGGTAAAGTATATTTGTTTTTTGATGAAATACAAGAGGTCAAAGACTGGGAGAAGTGTATAAATTCTTTCCGTGTTTCATTGGACTGCGACATCTATATCACCGGCTCAAACGCAAAGCTGCTGTCTGGTGAACTTGCAACTTATCTGGGTGGACGTTATGTGGAATTTGTAATCTATCCATTTTCATTTGGAGAGTTTATGGAGTTGTATCGTTCTATAGAACCAGACGAGCCAACCCGAAAGTGCTTCCAGAAGTATTTGACTGTCGGTGGTATGCCGTATCTTGCTAATCTTTATTATGCAGAGGATCCATCCAAGCAATATCTTCACGACTTATTTAACTCTGTACAGCTAAAGGACATTGTGAAAAGGAATAAAATCCGGGATGTTGACTTGTTGGAACGAATCATTTCATATGTAACAGCCAATGTAGGAACGACTTTCTCCGCAAGCTCTCTTGCAAAGTTTTTAAAAAGTGAGCAGCGTAGAGTTGCTCCGGAAACAATTCTGAACTATATCAAATACTGTTGTGAGGCATACCTGTTTTATCAGGTGAAGCGTGAAGACCTGCAAGGTAAACAGATTCTTGCTTCCAATGAGAAGTATTATATTGCTGATCATGGTATTCGTGAAGCTGTTTTTGGTGGTAATATGCGAGATATCAATCTCATTTTAGAAAATATCGTTTATCTGGAATTGTTACGCCGTGGTTATGTAGTAACTGTTGGCAGATCAGGTGATAAGGAAATTGATTTTGTATGTGATAAGCGTGGTGAAAAGCTGTATGTACAGGTTACTTATCTGTTGGCATCGGAGGAAACGATTATACGTGAGTTTGGTGCATATGATAATATCCATGACAATTATCCAAAGTACGTTGTTTCTCTTGATGAACTTGATATGAGTCGAAATGGTATTAAACACCGAAATATCTGCGATTTCCTCTTAGCAGAGGAATGGAACTAAATACAATTTAACTGGTTGACATGCAAGGTCTAACGTGTTAGACTAAAACCAAGAGATGATTCAGAAAAGAGGTTTTACTAAAGCATTTTAGTGAAAGAGAATCATAAAATTGGAGAATGTGATATTTACATCGCTGAAGAACAAATATTTTTTGAAATATATTCAAATTACATTTGAATATAATATAAAAATAATATTGAAAATGCTGTTTTGTTTATATGAAGGACAATGTATGTCAAGTCATTAATAAGTAGGATTTTAAGTCGTTATTTTTTTAAAAAAGTAGAGAAAAGATTATTATAAAGATTAAGAGCTCAGTCTTTGTACTAATAGATAGTTGATTACTAATATTGTTTATTGGAAATCGGAAAGGAGATAAAATAGCATATATTTCGATGCATTTGATAAAAATGACTTTTAGTATATCCTTGTTTAGAGGTTATAAATATATAAAAGTTCAAATTAAAAAGACAAAAGGAGATTTACTATGAAGGTTAAAAAAATATTAAGCATTGCAATGATAGGGATAGTTTTAATTACTAGTATTTCTAGTGGAAATATAAGAGCAAATGCGACCATAAATAATGATGAATATATATTTTGTGATGAATATATTCCGTTTGAAAAGGCAACCATGTTAAAAGAAATAGATACAATATCAATAAAGAATAGTTTAATGATTGACGGGGTAAAAAATTATTTATATCCGACATATGATAATAAAAGTGAGGCACTGGAAAATATAAAAAATAATATTTCTAATGTATTATCAATAATAATGGAAAAAGAAAATTACAATGAATTATCAAATGAAAATTGGAAGGATTATTATAGTACATTATCAATAATAAAGGGCGAGTATGATGATGAAAAACGGCTAGCTGAATCATTTTTTGATATTTACAAAAATGATGAATTAAATAACTCCATTATAGAATGTGTAGGAAGTGATATTGATACAGAAGAGAAAAGACAAATGTTATATGAACTTTTACCATATAATACGCCATATTCAGAAGCGTATTTAAGTGAAATGGTAAAGACATATTCAAGCTTTGATGAATCAGCAGCTGTTTCATATGCGCGTAGATATGCAGAAACTCCTAATTATAATGATTATGAGGTATTTGATAGTGATTGCACTAATTTTGTTTCACAAATAATGGAAAATGCTGGGGTAGAACAGGATAATTCTGTAGAATGGCCATGGAGAGGATGGTGGCATACGCAAGATGGAAATTCTCATTATCATTCTAGATCTTGGACTGTAGCAGATAAATTTGCTAAATATTTTGGTGTGGGTTATACAACTCAATCAAATTATTGGTTTTCAGTTAAGCTTAGAGATGCTGTATTTATAGTATTAGATACAAGTAGTGATGGAAGTTGGGATCATGCTGGCTTTGTTTGTCAATCTGATACATATTTGACAGATGGCTATTATGACTATTTGGTAGCACAGCATAGTGATAATTATCTTGATTGGGCTAGCCATGATGGTAATAGATGGGAAGAACAAGAAAATGATGGAGCAACATATGGTATAATATATCCATAAATAAAAGGTTTGAGTTATGAAGAAAAAAATATGTATTTTTTTAGTAGGCATAGTAGTAATAGCTGCATTAGCATTGTTTGTGGTTCCGCAGATCCCAGTAAGAAAATTCGAGCCTGTTACACATACTATGTTAGAAGAAGATGAAGCGTATGAGCGTGCATATAATCTGTATGGAAAAGTAATATTCAAGGATAGGAGAAAAGCTCTGGCTAAATTTAAAACAGATTATAAATCGGCATTAGAATACATAGAGGATAATACTGATTATGGAAAGTTTAATACCAGTTATAAGACGTTGTCAGAATATTTTCTGTACGGACTTAATGGTTTGAAAAACAGAGATGTGGACGATGCATATGTATTAAATAAGCAGTTACATGATGTTGCTGTTTTTTGTAAAACATATAGGAAAAGCAACTATAGGGAATATGTATATCTGCCTTAAAGTAATATAATTATGTGAATCACGTTGCAACGATAAATTATAATGTACTATTGATGCTATGAAATAACTATGGGATAGATTATTTCATAGCATTTTATTTATATTTTACTGTTTGAATGATAAAAATGGTATGTAGTTGTTCCAATTTATGCTTATGATTTATATTTAAATTTATTTGGATAAGAAAAATTGACATGTAAGGTCTAACATGCTAGACTTGAGTCATAAGATGATTCAGAAAAGAGGTTTTAATATGCAGCCAGTAATATATGAAAGTGAGTATAATTTCTGTAAAATATTATGGGAAAATGAGCCAGTAAAAAGTACAGAGCTTGTAAAGCTGTGCAAGGAAAAGCTTGAGTGGAAGAAATCAACAACATACACAGTAATAAAACGACTTAGTGAAAGAGGAATCATAAAGTCGGAAAATGCAATAGTTACATCACTCGTTAAGAAGGAAGATGCACAGACTATAGAAAGTGTCAATATGGTGGATACAAGATTCGGTGGTTCACTGCCAGAGTTCGTGGCAGCTTTCGTACGTGCCAGAGGGATAACAGACGAGGAAAAACAAGCAATAATAAAGGAATTTGACTTAGATAAATAATGGTGGGAATATATTCATAAAAAGGGGAGCGGTATGAAGAAAAAAATATATATTTTTTTAGTAGGTATAGTAGTAATAGCTGCATTAGCATTGTTTGTGGTTCCGCAGATTCCAGTAAGAAGATTCGAGCCTGTTACACATACTATGTTAGAAGAAGATGAAGCGTATGAGCGTGCATATAATCTGTATGGAAAAGTAATATTCAAGGATAGGAGAAAAGCTCTGGCTAAATTTAAAACAGATTATAAATCGGCATTAGAATACATAGAGGATAATACTGATTATGGAAAGTTTAATACCAGTTATAAGACGTTGTCAGAATATTTTCTGTACGGACTTAATGGTTTGAAAAACAGAGATGTGGACAATGCAGATGTATTAAATAAGCAGTTACATGGTGTTGCTGCTTTTTGTAAAACATATAGGAAAAGCAGCTATAGGGAATACGTATATCTGCCTTAAAATAATATGGCTGGTTGCCAGAGTTCATGGTGGATATCGTATGTGCAAGGGATAAAGTATCTTTAATGTATGGGGTGAGCATATGATGGGGTTATGTAAGATAATATTGGAGAATAACATCAGAATTACAGCAGCAATATTAGTATGTTTTATTATATTCAGTATAATGCATATAAATTCGGTTAAGATTAAGCTGTTGTTAATGTCTTTAGTATGGGTCAGGATTCTGATGCCATTATCTATTAATTATAATATATCAATAGCACCTGATAAGCTGCCTGAAAGGCTTTCACAAACAGCAGATGTTAATGCTGTTTATGGGATGAAGATATATTTAGTATTGTCAGGTATATGGATTGCTGGAATTATAATAATATTTTTTCATAACATGATGGAGAATATAAGATTAAGAAACAGATTGTCTACAAGTATTCCACATGAATTAGTAATTGAAAACAAAAGAGTGAAAATATATATGAATGATTATATCGATTCAGCTATTGTATATGGGATTCTTAAACCTAAGATATATATGTCCTATAGTGTTGATTATAGTGAGATAAAGTACCTATACGAGCATGAATATATGCATATACATCATAAGCATCATATAATTAAGTTGATAGTGAGTATGGCTGTAATAGTTAACTGGTTTAATCCTTTGATATGGATGTTCTATAAACAATATATGGAATATATAGAGCTTGTATGTGATTATGATTGTTGTAAAAAACACAGATGTGAAGAAAACTGGCGATGTGAATATGCTAAAGCGTTGCTTAGATTATCATGTGAAAGCAATGAGAAAAGAGTAAGAGTGTTGGGTTTTAGCAACGATTATATAATTATCCAGAACAGAATAAAAAATATAATGAGTCAGCAAAAGATTCATATCAGAAGTACAGTTATTGCTTTTTTGTTACTGACATTTTTTATTGTGATGTTATTCATAAAGCCTAAGATACAGATTGCAGCAGCTGTAGATAAAGAGCGGCTTAATATAAACGGTAGTGAAGAACAAGTTGAACAGGAAGATATAAAGTATGATAAGAATAAAACAAATGAAACTAGAAAAGGATCAGGTGGTGGATATGTTCAGTCGTATAAGGAAGAATATGACGAAGATGATGAAGTTGATACAGAAATAAGGATATATGTAACATTGCCAATAGTAAAAGACTAAAGACGTTTGGGAAAGGAATGAGAAAATTTATGAAAAGACAAATCAAACTATTTATTATATATATATCATTGATATCAATACTATGTATAATTCCGGTTGATAAGGTGAAAGCTTCAGAGAATATGTATACAAGTTCATATTCAGAAGAATATGTGCAGGTGCTGCGTGAGTATGATACTAAGGCAGTAATGTATATAACTTTGCTGGATGTGGATACTGGTGAAGTGTGTGCGGATATAAAAGTCACCCTTGGTTTTGAATATGCAGATGGTTCTTGGGTGAAAGTGAACAATATGTATTTGAATATTGATTGTTATGAAGGCTATTTAGTTGATGTAGACAAAGACACAGAATTACATAATGAATATGGAGTAAGATATTGTACAATAACGAAAGATAATGGGTTAAGTGTTAAATATGCAATAAAAGCATATGCTGATTGCTATGGAGATACCAGTGTAGATTGTGAAGTTATAGATATATATTAAGAATAAAATGGGGTATTGATATCTACAAAAAGAAGATTAATCATAAAGACCAAGAGCTCAGTCTTTATATTAATATAAAGTTGATTACTAATGTTATTTGTTGGCAATCGGAAAGGAGGCTAATAAGGTAGCATGTTTTAAATAAAAATGAGGTTGTGTTATATAATATTATGAGATTAAAAAGTATAAAAAATTTATAGGGGTATTAACAGCATTAATAGTTGCATTGTCACCTATGATGGTTATGGCATCAGAGGCAACGACTGATACAAATACACAGAGTGAAGTTTCGGATGAAGCAGTATATAGTGTGGAAACAGACTATTATGATGAAGATATTTGCGTATTTGTTTCATGTATTGATGCAACAATGACAGGTCATTTATATTTTACATATTCATATGATGAAGGAGTTACAGCAAATATTCATAGTTCACCAAAACCAAGATTTTATAATGTGCATGTAGAGGGTGGAAATCCTAAGAATGGTTCTTACACAGCAGAGGTACACGGAGATGTTATGTATTATGAATTTGCAGTGTCAGGAGAGAATGAGGCACGACAGATTAAATTTGTTGTATATGTTGATGAATATGGAAGCGTGAATTATTACGTTGAAGATTAAAAATAATTAATATTGAACGCTGGTTTGTTAACAAATCAGCGTTCTTACAAAAGGTGTAGAGAGGGGTGTGGGACAGGAGCAGACTATTCAAGTGAAGAAATAACTACATAAGCTATAAGTCAGGATCAGAATCAACAGAAAGAACAGGAAGAAGTACCCCGAATAGACTATAACTTTGATAAGAACCCATATTATCAGAAAGATAATCACAATGTTGTCGTCGCTGAGGATGGATATTGTTTTATAAGAAACACAACATCAAACGGAATAATCGATAATTTTACAAGCAATCATTATGGAAGTATATTTTCACATAGTGATGTTAAGAAGGCTAAAAATGAGAGTGATGAACGTGGTAAGATAATATATTATTATGATATTAACACACAGAAGGTAACACCGTTGTGCAGTAAGATCAATTGTGAACATAATTCCGAAGAGTGTGAGGCATATTTTGGAGATGTACCAGATGAAGGTTTTGTGTACTACAATAAACATTTATATATGAGAACATATGATGAAACAGCAGGGTTAAGGCTGGTATCTTATGATAAAAACGGAAAGAATAAAAAAGAAGAATGTGTTATAAGCGCTGATCCGGAATATCAGCCTTGTGTAGGAAATAACAATGATGTATGTATATTGAATATCTTAAGGGAAAAAATATAACCGGAGAGGTAACAATGCCTTTTGCTGTTGAAGAGATGCTTGGCGAAAAGAAACAGAATATGCTTATATCTATACATACAGCCAAAAGGGGAAGACTTAGCTGGTGTATGATGAAGCTGTGTGCAGTACTTATAGTTTCGATATGCATAGGGGTAGTGATATTCATTCCGGATATCGTGAATATTACAAAGGCATATAATATAGATGATATGCAGACAGCCATACAGAATTATCCCAGGTTTTCATTTGTTCCATTTAAAATGTCACTTATGGCTTATCTTATCTGTAATATAATATGGAAGCTTGTATTACTTATGGCAATAGCCGGTATAGTAGTACTTATATCAACAATGTCTGGTTATGTGTTATCGCTTGTTGTATCGCTGGCACTTGTGCTGCCACAACTGTTATATATGCTGGGTGATAAGCGTCAGAAGAATTGTAAAAAAAGGACATTGATTACAGTAAAAATGTGTGACTTGAATATATCGGGAAATGGAGCGTGGATAGTATGGAACTCAGGATTGATGATTTAAAGAAAACCTATGGCAGCGTAAAAGCATTAAAGGGAATAAGCTATAGCTTCACGCCAGGAGTGTATGGCATACTTGGAGCCAATGGTGCAGGAAAGAGCACAATGATTAACCTTATAACTGATAACGTGAGCAGGGATAAGGATGGTGGAAGTATAACATACTGTGATGGCTATAATACATGTGGAAACAGTCAGGAATATAACTGTAATGATAATGAGAAAACAATATCAGGTGAGCCGCTGGATATATTAAAGTTAGGTGCTAAGTTTCGAGGTATTGTTGGATATATGCCACAGCAGCAGGGATTCTATGAAGATTTTTCACCGAAGGCATTTCTTAAGTACATGGCAGAGATAAAAGGTGTGAAAGCCATAAAATCAGTGGATGATAATGGCAAGGTGACTGTGAAAAAGGTCGGACAGCAGATAGATGAGCTTCTTGGAATAGTGAATCTTACATCCGTCGCATATAAGAAAATAGGTGGCTTTTCTGGAGGCATGAAGCAGAGAGTGCTTCTGGCACAGGCATTGCTTGGCAATCCAAAGATACTTATACTTGATGAACCGACAGCCGGACTGGACCCTAAGGAAAGGATAGCTATCAGGAACTATATTGCTGAGCTATCTAAGGATAAGATTATATTATTCGCTACGCATGTTGTAAGTGATATAGAATGTATAGCAGACAAGGTTCTTCTGTTAAAGAATGGCGAGATTATAGCAACAGGAACTCCATCACAGCTTATTGAGCAAATGCAGGGAAAGGTCGGGGAACTTACATGCACGCTGGATGATGTTGCCAGCCTTCAGGAAAAGTATCATATAGGAAATATAAGACAAAGAAAGGATGGGCTTGTTTTAAGACTTGTTGGAGATGAACTGCCAGGGGAGGCGGTAAAGGTTGATAATGATATTGATCTTGAGGATGTATATCTGTACTATTTTGAATAAGTTTTTGACCGCAAATGCAGATAGTTACTGTGTTTGCGGTTATATTTTTTGGAGCGATATGGGGATATGGTTTATAGAAAATTAAAAGTCTGTTAGATTGTGTCAATTGTATAAATTACAATACAATATTAAAAAATTGATATTTGCTGGTTTTGGTGTATAATAACAGAGTATTCTTGTATGTATGTAAGTCTTAAAAGGAGAAGTATATTTTTCTTCTGATGTTATAAGGATAATTGAAAAAATCAGACACAATGGAGGCACAATAAAGATGGAACATATATCCAGAGATGAAGCATTTACATTACTAAAGAAGTATAACAAAGATCCTTTTCATATCCAGCATGCGCTTACAGGCCTTATATGGGCAGCGGCACTTATGAGACCATCTAAGAGTACAAAGGACATGGAGCTTAAGTCTTTAAAGAAGAAGTATAAGAGCAAAGGCTTTGCAGCAGGCTGTTCAAGAGAGGTTATAGAAAAAGGTGCGAAACAGCTTGGATGGGAACTTGAAAAGCTGCTTACAATGACTCTTGCGGCTATGGCAGCCTCAGAAGATACTATCAATGAAGAGATGGCAGCTGAGTCAGCTGCACAGTAGACAAGTAAAGAAAGGACGTATAGTAATGAAGGTTTTATTAATTAACGGAAGCAGGAGAGATGCAGGTTGTACATATACAGCACTTTCAAAGGCAGCTGAGGCCATTGAAGGTGAGGGTGTAGAAACAGAGATTATCAATGTAGGAAGTAGAGTGCTTAAGGGAGAAGTTGATGAGGTAGTCAAAGAAGCTGGTGAAAAGGTGAAAACAGCAGATGGTGTTATAGTAGGTTCGCCGGTATATTACGCATCAGCCAGTGGAGAAATCATGATGTTTCTTGACAGATTCTTTGGAGCTTTCGGTGCAGATATGAAGTATAAGCCGGGCTCAGCAGTGGCATCAGCACGTAGAGGTGGCACAACGTCAACTATTGATGATCTTAACAAGTATTTCCAGATTAACCAGATGCCTGTTGTATCATCTAACTACTGGAACATAGTTCATGGAAACACACCTGAAGAAGTTGTAAGGGATGAGGAAGGCATGCAGACTATGAGGCTTCTTGGAAAGAATATGGCATGGCTTGTTAAGTCTATAGATGCTGCAAAGAAGCAGGGTGTTGAGCTTCCTTGTGGTGAGGATAAGATAAAAACTAACTTTATAAGATAGTCTGCGTGAGTTGCTATGTGGGTTGCTGCGTGAGTTACGTTGCATGAGTTTGCATTGCATGAGTTGCTATAAGAAAACGATTGACAGAGTTAGTATAAAACATATATAATAAAAGAACCGTGCAGCCGGGGAGTTAGCGGCACCTTGTACCTGCAATCCGCTATAGCAGGGGTGATGTTCGGCAGAGGGCGAGATTTTATGGAGCCGCCCGATATAAGTGGTGATGACATTTGGGTCTTCCGCAACAGGAATTCATGAACCATGTCAGGTCAGGAATGAAGCAGCATTAAGTGAAACCTTCTGTGTGCCGGAAGGCAGCCTGGATCGAGCTAACTGTATCGGTAACGTCTGTGGATGATCATTCGAAGCCGGGCGCACGGTTTCGTGCGTTTTAAAACAACATGACAGAAAGGAAGTCCTAAGTTATGTCATATCAGGCATTATACAGAAAGTGGAGACCAGATAACTTTGAAGATGTCAAAGGTCAGGAACATATTGTTACAACTTTAAAGAATCAGATTAATGCCGACAGAATAGGACATGCTTACCTGTTTTGTGGAACCAGGGGTACTGGTAAGACAAGTGTGGCAAAGATATTTGCAAAGGCAGTTAACTGTGAGCACCCGGTAAATGGGAGCCCCTGTGGGGAGTGTCCTACATGCAGGGCAATAGCTTCTGGTACTTCCATGAATGTTATAGAGATAGATGCGGCATCAAACAATGGTGTCGATAATATAAGGGAAATCAGGGATGAAGTGCAGTATTCCCCAACAGAAGGAAAGTATAAAGTATATATAATCGATGAGGTTCATATGCTTTCCATAGGAGCGTTTAATGCACTTCTTAAAACACTTGAGGAACCACCGGCTTATGTTATATTTATACTTGCTACGACAGAGGTGGCAAAGATACCTATAACTATTATGTCAAGATGCCAGCGATATGATTTCCATAGAATATCTATAGAAACGATAGCTGACAGGCTGTCAGAGCTGATGAAGGCAGAGAATATAGTGGTTGAAGATAAGGCTGTCAGGTATGTGGCTAAAGCAGCGGATGGTTCTATGCGAGATGCACTAAGCCTTCTTGACCAGTGCATAGCCTTTCATCTTGGGGAAGAGCTTAAGTATGATGATGTGCTTGATGTACTTGGAGCAGTCGATACAGCTATATTCAGTAATATGTATAAGACGATAAGAGAAAATGATGTGGCACACTGTATGAGCCTTATGGAAGACATTATCATGCAGGGACGTGATTTATCACAGTTTGTCACAGATTTTATATGGTATCTGAGGAATCTTTTACTTATAAAGACTACTAAAGATACCGATAAGATAGAGGATGTAATCGAGGTATCTAAGGATAACATAGCTGATATGATAGAAGCTGCTAAAGAAGCTGATGCAGATACACTCATGAGACATATAAGAGTGTTATCAGAGCTATCCAACGATATGAAGACATCAACACAGAAGAGAGTAAAGGCAGAGGTTACATTTATAAAGCTGATGAGACCAGCCATGGAGAATCCAGCTGATATGACGGAGCTTGCAGGGCGTATCAACACACTTGAGACACAGCTTGGTGATGCCATGCAGGTTATAGATAAGCTTAAGTCAGGTGAACTTATCCCTGCTGGTATGCTTAATGCCATAAGTCAGGGCGCGGCTATAATGCCGGGTGGAGTGAATGGCAGCGACATGACAGGAGCTGGTGCTGACGGATTCGTGGCAGCTGGAGTTAATAATAACGATAACAAGCAAGTTATTAAAAGAAACTATGATGCAGTGACTGATGATATAAAGCAGATAGCATCACAGTGGAATGTCATAATCTCATCCATAGATGATGCACTTCTTATGAACTTCTTAAAACAGGCATATGTTACTGTAACAGAGGATGGCAATAGTCTTGAGATTATGATAAAATCACTTAGTGGTTACAATGCCATAAGCAGGGAAGAAACAGTTACCATGTTAGAGGAGCTTATAGAAGAAAGGACAGGGGTATCTGTCAGAATCGTAGTAACCAAGATGGATGAAGACGAAGATTTTAACAAGCGTTATGTAGCACTTGAGGAGCTTGTTGGGATGAATATAGAAATAGATGATAAGGAGGAATTTATATAATGGCTAAAAGAGGTGGATTTCCAGGAGGAATGCCTGGCAATATGAACAATCTTATGAAGCAGGCACAGAGAATGCAAAGACAGATGGAGGAGCAGCAGGCTGCCCTTGAAACAAAGGAATTCACAGCAACAGCAGGCGGTGGGGTTGTCGAAGTAACTGTAACAGGCAAGAGAGAAGTTACTAAGGTTAAGATTGATCCTGAGGCGGTTGATCCAGATGATGTAGAAATGTTAGAGGACTTAATAGTTGCTGCAACTAACGAAGCACTTCGTAAGTGCGAGGAAGAGTCACAGGCATCTATGTCTAAGATTACAGGCAGTCTTTCAGGACTTGGCGGAGGCCTTTTCTAATGGACATATACAGCGGTCATATTAATAAATTAATAGAACAGTTGTCAAGATTACCAGGGGTTGGGGCTAAGAGCGCCCAACGCCTGGCATTTCACATTATAAACATGCCTAGGGAGGATGTGCAGTCAATAGCGGATGCTATGGTAAGTGCAAAGGAGAATGTACACTACTGTAAGGAATGTTTTACACTTACAGATGATGAGTTATGCCCTATATGCAAGGATCCTAAGAGAAATCATAAGCAGATTATGGTTGTTGAGCATACAAGGGATATGGCAGCATATGAAAAGACAGGTAAGTATGAGGGTGTATATCATGTCCTTCATGGTGCGATAAGTCCTATGCTTGGAATAGGACCATCAGATATCAAGCTTGCAGAACTCATGAAAAGACTTCAGAAGGATGTTGATGAGGTTATTATAGCAACGAATTCCAACCTGGAGGGTGAGACAACAGCTATGTATATAAGCAAGATGATAAAACAGGCTGGAATCAGGGTTACACGAATAGCAAGTGGTGTGCCGGTAGGCGGAGACCTTGAATATATAGATGAGGTTACACTTCTTAGGGCGTTGGATGGAAGAACTGAGTTATAGTGTGGCTTTGAATCTGGCTGGTGCAGCCGGGTTGCAGCATTGCTTTACAATCCACAGAATCATATCATGTATAGAAAGCAGAATTGTTATAAAGAATATAGAATCATCAAAACAGATACTTAAAGAATGAGGTGTGTTATGGCAGGAAGTATGATAGGAGAGATAATCACAGATCATAGGGAAAGAATGCTTAATCTTAAGAAGTATTATCCATTTTTCAGGCTCATGGACGCTTCATTTGACCAGTATAAAGATGGAAAGTACTGTGCGCTTGATATGGGTTATATTCTTATGGCTGTTCTGCGTTTTTTTATTGAGGAGAATAACTTTAAGGAAAAGGATATCACATATAATGAATATCTTGATTTCTTTAAGCTGCTTGTTAAAAGGGATTTTGGTCTTGAACTTTCGGAAGAAGAATGCAGGGAAGCGGCGGATTATGTGTTCGATAAGATAAAAAATGAAGGCAGACCTTTTGAGTTTCGGTATTATGATCCGGTTGAACATAAGAAAAGGGTGTCAAGAATGAAGCTTATTGAAAGCACAATAAGAGATAACAGTGTGTGGTATTCGATAAGCTCTGATGCTGTGGAATTCTATCTTGATACTAAGGAGATAAAAGATGAAAGCAGGATAAGTGTTTCACAGCTTCTGCTTGAAAAGATGATTAATTCGAATAACTTTAAAGGCGGAGTAGAGGTTGTTGAAAGAATCAACGAAGAGGTAGGACGCTTAAAGCTTCGCAAGGCAGAGGTTATGGAAGTCCTTTCGCAGGATGTGAATGCAGGTATAGATGCATATGAGGATTTCGTAAGCACTGGCATGAAGTGGTTTAATGATGAGGAGAAGCTTTTTAAGAAGAACAAGGAGCTTATAGATAAGGCAATATCAAGACTTGAAGGCTTTTCATCGGGAACAGACAGCTATTACAGGACGATGAAGGAGATACATTATCTTGAGGATCAGCTAAAGATAGCCATGAACAGGCATGCAGAACTGCTTCGTGATTGTACGCAGATGCAGAATACAACGGATGAGGCAGTAAGAAGGGCTAAGTTGTCAAGGCTGCGTCTGCATATGGATTTTTCAACGGCACTGTCGGATATGATAAAGAAGGATAATGCGGAAGCACTTAAGTATCTGATAGATCCTTTATTTAAGCTGAATATTAAAAAGACTATAGATCTTAGGACGATAGATGAAGCACTTATGGTAAAGCCTGAGAGATATGAGAAGAAAGAATATGTTAATGATAAAGAACCAGAGAAGATAGTCTATGAGGATGAAGTAGAGGATGAAAGAATCCGTCACAACTATATATTCATAATGACGAATCTTCTTATGTGTATAGATAAGGTGTGTTTGAAAAAATCGGACATATTAACACTTGATGAATTCGGAGAATACATGAGCAGGGCTTATGGTGATACTATACTTAAAAATGCAGACTATTATGCATTTTTTGTTAATCTGTGTCAGAGAGATGAGTATGTTATAGGTGGAGATGACATGCACAGCGAAACATTTCTTGATGGCATACTTGAAGAGGGCTTTGGTGGTAAAGAGGTCAGACATTTTAAGATAATAAAAGGTGGGACTTTATCAGAGAGTGAACAGGCTGACAGTGAATACATGCAGGTTACTAATGTAGCATTTATGAAGGCTTATGATGATGCTTTGTCATAGCTGGCATGGTGAACACAGTAAAATGAACATAGTATGGTGAACACAGTAAAATGAACATAGTATGATGAATACAGTATGATGAACATAGTATGAAGAAACGATGCTGTAAGAATTCAGCTAGTATAACATGGAGGATATATGGAAAACAGGAATCTGGACAAGGCACTGGATATAGTATCAAAGCTTATAATGGGTGAACAGATAAGCGAAAGTAAAGATAACAGTCAGCTTTATCAGGAATACAATACTAACGCCGAGGTGTATGACATAGTTCATATGTCGCTTAAGAAGTTCAATCTTAATATATATGAATATAACAACAGCTTATATGTCAGTGCAGGGGATAATAACAAGGTGTTTGGCTACACTAACGAAGAGTTGAGAAATAAGCTCGGATTAAGGGTGAACAGGGAGTTATATCTTGTATATTTTATAATATATAACATAATTACAGAATTCTATACTGATTCGGCAAGCACAACATACGCAGAGTTTGTGAGAGTTGAGGATATAGTAAAAAATGTAGACTCATCCGTATCTGCCATAATAGATAAGAAGCTGGGCATGATTATAGATGATGTTGAAGAAAACAGCTTCAAGCAGATAGCACTAAGCTGGGATGCTCTTCCAGTAATAACAGTAGCTGATACGGCAGATGTAAGGGCAGCTAAGAATTCTAAAACAGGCTTTGTAAAGATAGCACTGAATTTCTGTGTATCACAGGAGCTTCTTATGGAAGCACAGAACAGATTCTACCCAACTGACAGGTTCAAGGCACTTATAGAGAACTATTTTGACGGCTATAAGGGACGCATGGCAGAACTTATGCAGGAACAGTCGTAAATTTACTTCGTAAAAACAAGGAGGTATATATGCCACAGATTAACAGAGTTAGGGTTAATAATGTAAAATATAATTTTGGTACTCAGTTTTATGATGATTTTATGATGCGTTTTAACTGCAGGAATACCATATATGATCTTGCCAATGGTGGTGGCAAGAGTCTTCTTATGCTTCTTCTTATGCAGAATATGATACCAAACTGCACACTTGATGAAAAACAGCCGATAGAAAAGCTGTTCAGGAAAGGCAGTGGCAACACATGCATACATTCGCTTGTAGAGTGGAAGCTTGATTCACATTGCCAGAGGGATGGTTACAGATATATGACGACAGGCTTCTGTGCAAGAAGGGCAAGGAGTGCAGAAGAAAGAGAAGATGCACAAGACAAAGAAGCTTACATGGAAGCAGCTTTAGATACAGGAAGCATGATAGCCAGGAGCAGTACAGCTTCAGATAATACAAGTATAGAGTACTTTAACTACTGCATATTCTATAAGAAGTTCGGACCTGATGATATAAAGAACCTTCCGCTCGTGCACAATGGTGAAAGAGTAACTTATAATGGATTAAAGGCATATCTGAGGGATGTAACTAAAGAAGATAAGGGTATAGAGGTTCATATATTTGACAGGAAAGGCGACTATCAGAGCTTCATATCAAAGTATGGTATATATGAAAGTGCATGGGAAATAGTAAGAGGTATTAACAAAACTGAGGGCCATGTAAGAACATATTTTGAAACCAACTACAGAACAAGCCGCAAGGTCGTTGAGGATCTTCTTATAGAAGAAATTATACAGAAATCTTACAATAACAGGCTGTCTGTTGAAAATGATGACTCAATGATGGCTAAGACACTTCTTGATATAAAGGATAAGCTTATAGAGCTTTCAAGAAAGAACAGTCAGATAAGCAGTTATGATAACCAGATGGAAGTGCTGGAACGGTTCAAGGAGTATGCAGATACATATACAGAATTCTACAAGAATAAGAAAAATAAAGAAGAAGCTTTATATTCAATGCTTGCATCGGCAGTACATATGGCAGCAGACAAGCAGTCAGAGCTTGAAGCACATGACGAAAGGAATACTGACCTTGTAAATAGGCTTGAAGATAAAAAGAAGAGTATTGCTGTTGCCAAAGTATTATCAGAAAAGAAGTCACTTAAGGATGTTGAGGGGCTTGTAAAGAAGTCAAAAGAACTTCTTTCACAGAAGCAAAGCAGGATAGCTGCCGTAAAGAAGCGCCTTATGCTTATGGAATCAGCCAATGATTATTATGATTATATAGAGTATGAGAAAGAACTGTTAAAGGTTGATACAGCACTTGATAACAGAATGAGGGAAGATGAAGACATAACCTCTGAGCTTGAAAGGCTTGCAGGCGTGTACAGGATATACTATGAAAAGCATGTAGGTGAACTTGAGGATATGACACATGCCGCAGCAGAGGATGAAAAACAGGCATATGACATACTTGCAGAGGCAAAGGATAATCATAGAAATGCAGAAAAAGACTGCGCAGTTGTTCTTGGCTTAAGGGATAACATGCAGGAAAAAATAAGCAGGGACGAGATAAGGCAGCAGGAGCTTTGCAGACAGTACGGAGTACTTGTTGCAGATACAGCTTTGTCTGAGCTTGAAAAATGCAATAACCATATATCAGATATAAGCGGTGATATACATAGTGTAAAGAGCGGGCTTGAAGAGGACACAAAGCAGATATATAAGGTACAGGAACAGATTAATCTGTTAAAGACCAAAAAGGTTATGCTGCAGGAAAATATCAGCAGAATGGATGAACAGTCGCAGCTGTTAAGGGATAATGCCGACAGACTTGCAGATATAGAGAAGGTATATGGTGTAAGATTAGCCGATGATCTTGATGAGGCTGTACTTAAAGCATATACAAAGATGAATACAGAGTATAATGAAAAATCCAGGGAGTATGATAAGCTTAACCAGTATATAGAAGCACTCAATTCCGGCTCATATTATATGGATAGCCCGGATAGAATGGCGTTTAAGGATTATCTTTGCAATACGTATGGCACAGATGTCATAGAAGGTCATGTATGGGTTTCACAGCTTGATGATGTCCAAAGAGAAAATGTCTTAAAAAGAATTCCATTTGTTGAATACAGCTTTATAATAAAAAATGATTTTGACAGAGTTAAGAATAATAATGTTTTAAATACATTTGGAAGAGGCACACAGATATATCCGGTTATAAGCGAAAAGGTACTTGATAGCCAGCAGGCTGCCATAGATAAGGATATGATGGTATTCGCACTTAAAGATATGAGCTTTTTAAGGGATGATACGAAACGCAGACTTGAGATTAAGACAGCAAAGGAAGAACTCGACAACCTGAATGAAGATATGCAGAAGCTTGAAGGCAGAAAGCAGATAGTATGGGAGGATTATACATTTGTTGTAAAATACGAAGCTATTGCAGGAAATACTCATATTAAAGCAGTTGAAAATGCAAGGCAGGAGCTTGACCAGGTTATAGAACAGCTTTCACAGGTGGATGGAAGCATAGACATATACAAAGAAAAAAAGGCAGAGGATGCCAATAAACTTGAGAATCTAAAAAAACAGCTTGACAGTGCACTAGGTCAGGCAGAAGGGTTAAAGAAGATATCAGACCTGTATGCGGAAATATCAGAAGAGAGGAACAGCCTGAAAGCATACAATGACAAGCTTGCCAGGGCAGAACGTGCGATAATCGGGTATGCAGCACAGCTTGACAAGTCAAGGGAAGAGTATCTTAGGATTAACGAATACAAGGATAATGTTGATAAGAAATACACAGAACTTGTATACAACTGGGAAAATATTTTCTCAAAGTATTATGTGCAGGATGATACACCAGCAGATGAAAACAAAAAGCCAGATACTACAGAGTATGATGAAGAAAATATAAGAGAGATTACAGGACGTTTCGCAGGACTTAAAGATATTCTTATGAATAAGAATGCAGACCTTACAGATAAGGAAGCGCTTAAGAGTCATCTTGAAGCATCAATGAAAAAATGTATTGATTCTATCATCTACAGAGGTGAAAAACCTGAAAAACTTAAAGAGCTGTATCTTCAGGGGAAGATATCGGTAAGCAGCCAGGAAAAGCTTCATGAGATATCAGATGAATTAACTGAACTTAACAAACAGTATAATGATTCAGACCGTGAACTTGGCATGCAGGAGGCTATGCTTAACAGACTTGAGGGAAGTGTTTCATATGCTATATCACAGATTGAAGAAAGGTATGGAACATATGAAGAGTTTGAGTGTGACGATCCGGATAGCTACGTTAAGAATAATACTGTCATAACAAGAGAGCTTGAGGATGGTATAAAGAAGGAAGCGGCAGCAGGAAAGAAGCTTGAGAATGAGCTTAAAGATATCCAGGTATGCAGAAAAGATATTGAAAGAATCATGTCAGGTGCAGGAATAAATATACCTGATGAAGAAATATTGAAAAAAACGGACATAAAGTATCAGGATTATAATAACCTGAATAAGGAATATGAGCAGACTGCAAAAGAATATTCAGCAATACTTAAGCTGGAGTATAAAAAAACAGATGAATTCGTAAAATATAAGAGTAAGCTTATAGACTCACTAAAGAGCTATAATGCAGAGGATCTTGCTGTGCAGATAAGTATGTCAGTAAACATGCCAAAGGATGAGCAGCAGACAAGTGCGCTGATTGCTTCTCTTGATGAGACGAATAGTTATATTGAACTTGAAAAGACAAGAGTACACAAGGGAATCGAAGATATGGAGAGAATAAAGGATAACTTCGAAAACCGTTGTATACAGACGTGCAGCAATATACGTACGGAGATTGAAAGACTTCCTAAGCTTTCACATATTAAGATGGATAAAGAAGATATATCTATAATAGGTCTTAATATTCCATATGTTAAGGAGAGCGTATACAAGGAAAGAATGTCAGAGTATATAGATGAGACTATAGAGGCAGCAGAGAGCTTTAAAGATACTGAGGAAAGGTTCAGATATATACGAAACAGACTTACATGGAAAAGACTTTTCTCTGTTATAGTAACAGATATGAATTCAATAAGGATTAATCTGTATAAGAGAGAACGTATAAAAGATCAGAGCAGGTACTTAAGATATGAGGAAGCCGTAGGCTCAACAGGACAGTCACAGGGTATTTATATACAGTTCCTTATTGCAATCATAAACTATATATCGAATATTAATACAGTTATGGATGGAGGAATTGTGGGAAATACTATATTTATAGATAATCCTTTTGGCGCTGCGAAGGACATATATATATGGGAGCCTATATTTAAGCTTCTGAAGGCTAATCATATACAGCTTATAGTTCCGGCAAGAGGTGCAACTCCTGCTATAACAGCACGCTTTGATGTCAACTACATATTAGGACAGAAGATGGCAGATAACAGGCAGCAGACAGTTGTTGTTGATTATTACAGCAACGTAAAACAACAGGAGTTAGAATACACCAGAATGAATTATGAGCAGGCAAGCTTTGATTTCTTATAGTCTGTATGTGTTATAACAGCTTGCTTTTTAGGCCGGATTCGAGCCGGATTTAAGCCTTTTTTTACATTAACTGGCGGTTTACAACAATACTCTGCTGTGATAAAATTATATGGAGTGTTTAGATATGAGGGTCAATTTATTGACACATTGGAGGTCTTTAACGTGGATAAATACGAGTTTAATATAAAGTTGGAACAGATTAAGAAGCTTGCCGCTAAGAAAGAGTATAAGCAGGCTGCACAGATAGCTAAAGAAATGAACTGGAATAAGGTCAAAGACTGGTCTACTCTAGCAACAGTTATCAATGTGCAGGAGGCAGCCGGAGATTACGAGGAAGCAAGGGATATGGCTATACTTGCTTACAACCGTAACCTTGGTGGAAGAAAGCTTATATACAAGCTTACAGAGTTTTTCATAAAGGTAAATGATTTTGAAAATGCAGAAGAATTATATAAAGAATATGCTAAGATATCAGCACATGATGTTAACAGATATATTTTATATTATGATTTAAGAAGGGCACAGGGAGCACCAGATACTGAGCTTGTAAAGATACTGGAAGATTATAAGGAATCAGAGATAGACGAGAAGTATATGTATGAGCTTGCTAACCTATATTATAAAACAGGACGCAGGGAAGACTGTATTAAGACATGCGATAACCTTGTTTTATGGTTCCAGGATGGCGTATATGTTGAGAATGCAGTCAGACTTAAGGAAAAGCTTGGAGTTAATCTTTCTAATACACAAAGAAGGATACTTGGAGAGATCAATGCAAGAAAGTCTGACGAAGAGGCTAACAAGGAAAGAATGTTCATGGAACAGAAGGAACTTGCACGGCTTAAAAAGGATGAGGTTGGAGATGTGCTTGAAGCAGATGAGCTCAAGAAAACTGAGCCTGACAGTGTAAAAGAGCAGCCTGCATCCGAAGCCAAAGAGAATATAGCTTCAGAACATGATAATGACAGCTCAGAAGATAGTGATGAACTGTCAATAGACCTTGTGCAGAATAACCAGAACAGTGCATTAAAGGAATCGATTGTAAAAGCTATTGAAAGACAGAACGAAGCGAATAAAGAAGCAGCAGCTGCAATAGCTGAGAATAAAGAAAAGCAGAAAGCCGCAGAGGATAATCCAGCTGGCGGTCTGCCGGATAGTTTGTCAGAAAGTCTGTCAGATAGTTCGGATAACAGCTTCTCAGAGAATGTAAGTAAAGCTTCGTTATCGCTTAAAGAGCTTATCGAAAATGCTAAGAAAAAGATAGAAAACAGCTGTGAGAAAATAAGCAGGGAAGATGAAGAAGAAGCAAGACGTGTAGCTCAGAAGCGTATAGATGAACAGGCTGATGCCATGAATATAGAAGTTTCAGTTCCTAATTACAGTATATACGATACACATAATATTCAGGAAGAGCTTGCAAAGAATGTAAAGAATCTTTTTGAAGATGAGCAGGAAGAAACATTCAGACCACCTTTTGAAAGAAAGGATAGTAGAAATAACGAGAATGTTGATAATACCTTAGCAAAGACTGCATCAGCAGATACAGACAGTGAGCAGCCATATAATGATGACCAGACAGAGGATGAGCAGACAGAGGATGAGCAGATAGAAGGCCAGCTAAGTATCACAGACTGGATAGAATCTGTAAGGGAAGAAAAGTATGGAAAGCAGGATACGAAGGAGTTTTCTAAGGCAGAGCTTGAACGTATGCTTGATGAAAAGGATGAGAAGAGCCAGGCTTATGAACGTATAATCGCAAGGAAGAAGGAAGAGGCTTTAAACAAAGGCACAGAATTCGATGAAGCAGAGGCGAAAAGACTTGCAGAGGCAGAGGTTGCACTTGATTCGGCCAGACGTGACCTTGCCATGAGAACAGGCAAAGCAGCATTTATCCTTGAACAGAATACTGTAAAAGAACTTAAGAATGCAGAACAAGAGGCTGCTAAAGAGGTTATCAATACATCTGATATGGCTGCACAGACACCACAGAATAACTCTAAGGTAGTGAACTTTGACAGTCTGGTGGAGAAAGATAACAAAGATGATTTAAATGAGGAGCTTTCACTTGATACAGCAAAGATAAGTCCTGTAACTGACGAAATGCTTAAGGAATACGAACAGAAACAGGATAAGGTAGATGAAGCTTCATATGCAGCTGATAGCATAGCAGTGCAGGTAAATGAAACAGCAGCATCATATTCAGAAACAACAGCTGTTTATTCTGATAGCGACAGCAAGGAAGGTAAGCAGATGGATGATATGGATGAAGAACAGTCAGAGAAGAAGCTTTCTGGAGAATTAGCAAAGATATTCAGAAAGTACAGAGAAATGCCAGGACTTGAGGCACAGCTCGTCGAGCTGTTTGAGTCACTTGATAAAGAGATGAATATGAAAACATCAGCATGCGGTAATATTCTTATATCTGGTAACTCAAGCTCTGACAAGACAGATCTTGCAAGAACAATAGTAAGGGCGATTAATTATGTATACCCTGACAAGCCTAAGAAGATAGCCAAAACATCTGGCGAAAGTATCAACCAGAGAGGTATAGTAAAGGCGATGGGTAAGCTTAAGGGAACAGCACTTATCGTAGAAGGAGCAGGAACTATCCAGCCTAAGAGGATAAATGAGATAGTTTCATGTATGCATGAAGAGACAGACAGAATGATAGTTATATTTGAAGATTCAGATGCAGAAATGAATGTGCTTCTTAACTTTAACCCAGAGCTTACTAAAACATTTAACCATAAGATAACTCTTAAGCAGTATAATGTTAATGAGCTTGTTGAAATGGCTAAAAGATTTGCAAGAAAGAGACAGTATGAAGTAGGTGATGATGCACTTCTTGAGCTTTATCTTAAGATAGATAAGCTTCATAACATAAATGATAATATCAAGCTTGATGATATTAAAGAAGTTGTTAATAAAGCAATCGCAAACTCTGAAAGGAGAGCATCAAGAAAGTTCTTTGGTGGTCTTAAGAAGAAGCGCAGTGATACTGGTGATGTGATATTCCTTACAGAGGCAGACTTTAAGGATTGAAAAAAAGAGTAAACATAAGATGTGGAAATACATCATAGAAATGGAGGATTAATATGAATATTGAAGAAATGTCAGTAAACGCGATCAGGGTGTTATCCGCTGATGCTATCCAGAAGGCTAATTCAGGACATCCTGGTCTGCCACTTGGAACAGCACCAATAGCTTATGAGTTATTCTCAAAGCATATGAACTATAATCCACAGAATCCTGAATGGATCAACAGGGACAGATTCGTTCTTTCCGGTGGACATGGTTCTATGTTACTTTACTCATTATTCCACCTTTTTGGAATAGGTAATCTCTCACTAGATGAGGTTAAGAACTTCAGACAGTTTGGTTCTTTAACACCAGGACATCCAGAGTATGGACATACAGTAGGTGTTGAGGCTACAACAGGTCCACTTGGACAGGGTATGGCTATGGCAGTAGGTATGGCTATGGCAGAAGCACATCTTGCATCGGTATTCAACAAGGAAGGATATCCTGTAGTTGACCACTATACATATGTTTTAGGTGGAGATGGCTGCATGATGGAAGGTATTTCATCTGAATGCTTCTCACTCGCAGGAACATTAGGACTTTCAAAGCTGATTGTATTTTACGATTCTAACAATATATCTATTGAAGGAAGCACAGATATAGCATTCACAGAGGATGTTGTGACAAGATTCAAGGCATTTGGTTTCCAGACAATAGAAGTAGAGGATGGCAACGATCTTTGTGCAATAGGAAAGGCTATAGAAGAAGCTAAGGCTGATAAGACAAGACCATCACTTATTAAAGTTAATACTCTTATCGGATACGGCTGTCCTGCTAAGCAGGGTAAGGCTAGTGCACATGGTGAGCCACTTGGTGTTGATAATGTTGCAGCACTTAAGGAAAATATCGGATGGCCATGTAAGGGTGACTTCGAGGTTCCACAGGAAGTATATGATCATTATAAAGAGCTTTCAGCTAATATGGCAAAGGCAGAGGATAAGTGGAATGAACTTTTCGCTTCTTATGTAGAGAAATATCCTGAAATGAAAGAATTATGGGATAACTACTTTGATGGATATGATATGTCTGATTTATTCAATTCTGATGAATATTGGGCAAAGGGAGATAAAGCTGAAGCCACAAGAAATACAAGTGGAACTATCCTTAATATGATAAAGAAGGCTATGCCTAATCTTATAGGTGGTTCAGCAGATCTTGCACCATCTAACAAGACTAATATGAAGGATGCAGGAGATTTTTCTAAGGATAATTATGCAGGAAGCAATCTTCACTTTGGTGTAAGAGAGCAGGCTATGGCAGCAATAGGAAACGGACTTATGCTTCACGGTGGACTTAAAGCGTTTGTTGCGACATTCTTTGTGTTTAGTGATTATGTTAAGCCAATGGCAAGACTTACAGCACTTATGCAGCTTCCATTAACATATGTATTCACTCATGACAGCATAGGTGTAGGTGAGGATGGACCAACACATGAACCTATTGAGCAGCTTGCAGCATTCCGTTCACTTCCAGGCTTCACAGTATTCAGACCTTGCGACAGAACAGAAACAGCAGCAGCATGGATGTATGCGGTTGAGAACGAGTGTGGACCAACAGGACTTGTACTTACAAGACAGAATCTCCCACAGATGGAGGGTTCATCTAAGGATGCACTTAAGGGTGGATATATAATCGCAGATTCGCAGAAGGAAGTTCCAGATGCTATTATAATCGCCAGCGGTTCAGAAGTAAGCCTTGCAGTAAATGCAAAGGAAGAACTTAAGAAGGATGACATAGATGTAAGAGTTGTAAGTATGCCAAGCATGGAGCTGTTCGATAAGCAGTCAGCAGAATATAAGGAAAGCGTGCTTCCTAATGCAGTAAGAAAGAGAGTTGCAGTTGAGGCACTTTCAGACTTTGGCTGGTATAAGTATGTAGGACTTGATGGCAGGGTTATTGCTATGGAGGGCTTTGGTGCTTCTGGTCCATCAGCTACATTGTTCGAGCACTTTGGCTTCACAGTTGATAATGTTGTTAAGACAGTAAAGGAAGTTATTGGATAAATATCTGGATAAATCTATATTTGGATTAATCTTATGAAATAATAAAACAGATAACAATTAAACAACAATCAAATAGATAATAATAAGGCTCTGGTTTGACCAGCAGTACTGCAATATCGTGTATATCGCATTGTGCTGCTGGCTAAATCAGGGCTTTTAGCATATTAGGAGCTTTTATTTGTAAGATAATTCTTATGCCTGAGAAGCTATATGTAATAAATACAAATAAAATACATATAAAATACAATAAATTAACATATAATTACTTGAAATAACAAAAAAAGGGGTATATACTATTGATATAAAGATTGTTAGAGTATTAACAATCTAATCAAACAAATGAATGATTGCATTGTGGGGTGCAACCGGTGGATTATTACATTAATCCATATTAATCACATATTATTTAATTCTATTTTTAGGAGGTACAGGATTATGGTACGTTTTACATTACCAAGAGATTTATATCATGGTAAGGGAGCTCTTGAAGCACTTAAAACTCTTAAAGGAAAGAAGGCTATCATCTGTGTTGGTGGTGGTTCTATGAAGCGTTTCGGATTCCTTCAGAGAGCTGAGGATTATCTTAAGGAAGCAGGAATGGAAGTTAAGTTATTCGAGGGTATCGAATCAGATCCTTCAGTTGATACAGTTATGAAGGGTGCTAAGGTTATGGAAGAATATCAGCCAGACTGGATAGTAGCTATTGGTGGTGGTTCTCCTATCGATGCAGCAAAGGCTATGTGGATTAAGTACGAATATCCAGAAACAACATTTGAAGATATGTGTAAGGTATTCGGTTTACCAAAGCTTCGTACTAAAGCTCATTTCTGTGCTGTTTCATCTACATCAGGTACAGCTACAGAGGTTACAGCATTCTCAGTTATTACAGATTATGAGAAAGGTATTAAGTATCCTTTAGCAGACTTTGAGATTACTCCTGATGTTGCTATTGTTGACCCAGAGCTTGCAGAGACTATGCCTAAGAAGCTCGTAGCACATACAGGTATGGATGCTATGACACATGCTATTGAAGCTTATGTATCAACAGCTAACTGTGATTATACAGATGCACTTGCTCTTCATGCTATGAAGATGATTAAGGATGATCTTGTTGGTTCATATAACGAAGATATGGAGAAGAGAGATGCAATGCACAACGCACAGTGTCTTGCAGGTATGGCATTCTCTAATGCATTACTTGGTATTGTACACTCTATGGCACATAAGACAGGTGCAGCATTTGAAGGTGGACATATTATCCATGGTGCAGCTAATGCTATGTATCTTCCTAAGGTTATCAAGTTTAACTCTAAGGACGAGACAGCAGCTAAGCGTTATGCATACATAGCTGATTTCTTAGGTTTAGGTGGAGATACAACTGAAGCTAAGATTGATAACTTAATCGCTATGCTTCGTAAGATGAATGACGAGCTTAACATACCACAGTGCATTAAGAACTATGGTGAGGGTGGACTTCCAGCAGAACAGGGAATTGTTCCAGAAGATGAATTCCTTGCTAAGCTTCCAGATGTTGCAGCTAATGCTATCAAGGATGCATGTACAGGCTCTAACCCACGTCAGCCAAGCCAGGAAGAGATGGAGAAGCTTCTTAAGTGCTGCTACTATGATACAGAAGTAGATTTCTAGAAATATAATGATGTATAGTGTTATAATATAATGCTGTTAAAGGCGGAGCGATACTAAGGTCTAAGGTGTCGGTCCGCCTTTGATGTGTGCATGGTGACATATGTTTCTAAAGGACCAGAACTTCTTAAGGAACATTGCGATGCAAAAGAATATGGTGTTAAGAGCAAGAAAGGTTTCTATGATTATTCTGATGGTAGGGATGAAGAAACAATAGCAAAAAGAGATGAAAAGTTCTTAAAGCTGTATCATGCGTTATATCAGTAGATGTAATGGATAAACATATTGAATAAAATCTTTTAGAATTCATATAATTAATAAAAAAGGATGCAACAATTTATCTTAAAATGTTGCATCCTTTTGAATTAAATGGAGGATTTGATATGGGAACAGCACAACCAATACGTAACGATGAAGAATTAGAAGCATTTAGAAACTACTATCTGGAGCAGAAAACGAACTACCGCAACTATGCCTTAATATGTCTTGGCGTTAATTCAGCATTAAGAATAAGTGATATACTGAAGCTGAAATGGAACGATGTTTATGATTCCAGAAAAAAATGTTTCAAAAAACATATAATAGTGACAGAGAAAAAGACTGGAAAAGAAAACCGAATAGCTATTAACGCAAGTACAAGAACCGGATTGCAGACATATCTTAACAGTCTGCACTATTTTGACGTAAATGAATATATATTTATGGGGCAGAAAGAACACACACATCTATGCCGTTCACAGGCATTCCGGATAATAAAGCAGGCAGCCTCTTCCCTTAATATGGAGAATGGAATAAGCTGCCACTCTATGAGAAAAACATTCGGATATTATGCATGGAAGTATGGAACACCACCAGCAGTTCTTATGGATATATATAATCATTCATCATACGAAATAACTAAAAGATATCTTGGGATAAAGCAGGATGATAAAGATTCGGTATTCTTAAGTGTGAATTTATAAGGTGAATTCATAACTTGAAAAAGTTGTGAAAGAATATAAAAATAATAAGAAAATAAAAATATAAGATACTAAAAAACAAGATAGTAAAAAATAAGATAATAAAAAAAGATAATAAAAATAAAATAATAACATTTTTAACCCAAACTATTTTTATAATTTTATTAGTAATCGCAGTTAAGTATTATTATTATATGACGATATAGAATATGTAATTGAGTAGAACAAACATTCAAAGGATGCAACATTTTAAGATAAATTGTTGCAGATAACAGGTTAACAAGGAGGTTATATGTTAAAGCTTACGATTAAGCCTGGTGAATTTATCAACATAGGTGAGGATATAAGGGTTGTTTATTCGGGAGGTTCAGAGGGAAATATCCACCTTCTGATAGATGCCCCTAGGGAACTGAATATTGTAAGAAGCAAGGTGCTTGCAAGAAACAAAGAGAAGGAAGGCAAAGAAGCATCACGCTTCATTTCTCCTTATTATGCAGAATCCAAGCTTTCACCAGACACACTTACCAAGATACGCCGTCTGATTAAAGAAGACAAGATGGCAAACAAAGATAATACGCAGAATTAGCATGGAAGTTCTGCTTATTATATAGGCTTTATATATGCGGTATAGATATGACGACATTATCAGAAACAATATTTTAAAATAAAAATGATATGTGAGATGTCGGAAAATGTAAATGCATACATAAAGCAGCCAAGGGAACGGATTCCCTGTTAAAAATATTATATTTACACGGAGGTACATACTATGGTAGTACAACACAATATGGCAGCTATGAATGCTAACAGAATGTTAAGTGGAGTTTCATCTGCACAGTCAAAGTCAACAGAGAAGTTATCTTCAGGTTACAGAATCAACCGTGCAGCAGATGATGCAGCAGGACTTTCTATTTCAGAGAAGATGAGAAGCCAGATCAGAGGTCTTAACCAGGCTTCAACTAACGCCCAGGACGGTATTTCACTTATCCAGACAGCAGAAGGTGCTTTAAATGAGCAGCACTCAATCCTTCAGAGAATGAGAGAGCTTTCAGTACAGGCGGCTAACGGAACAGAAACAAATGACGATAGAGAAGCAGTACAGAACGAAATCGAGCAGCTTCAGAGTGAGCTTACAAGAATCTCTGATACAACAGAGTTTAATACTATGAAGTTACTTGATGGTTCACAGTCAGGCAGCAAGGTTCAGGTAGCTGTAAGTAAGAGTGCTGTTACAGGAGCAACAACTAATAATGCTGAGGTTCAGCAGGTTAATACATCTGCTAAGGATGTAGCTGATCTTGCTAAAGGAAGTAGCATTACATACTCAGTAACTGTATTAGATAAGAATAATAATACATCTACTGCAGCTGTTACTATTACTAACAAGGATGGTAAATTAATAGATCAGGATGGCAATGAATTATTAAGTGCTGTTGCAGATACAACTGATAAAAAAGCAACCGGAGAAGAAACAGCCGGTGCAATAGCTAAAGCCTTATCTAGTACATCACTTGGAGATAAGTTTGATATAGCTGCTGCTACTAAGAAGATTACATTAACAACTAAGAATGCAGGCGATGCGGCTAATAGTGTATTAATCAGTGTTGATGGTGCAGCTGGTGAATTAGCTACAAGTACAGGCGGAACAGAAGAATATACAACCATTAATAAAACGATTGGTTCTTATGACGGTACTGGTAATATTGAAGATAAGATTTTCACTGTTAATGGTGAGAAGTTCGCTTATGTTGATGATCCATCTAAGTTAGGTGACGACTACAAGGATGTTAATTATGTTAAGGTTAAAGTAGCTGGAACAGTAGGTGCTGAAGATGCCAAAGCTATGGCGGCTTTAATCAGCGCTAAGACGGGTATTAATGCAGAAGCAGATAAGACAGCTACTGATAGTGTTAATTTAAAGCCATCAGCTACAGCAACAGGCAAGGGTATTGAACTTCAGATAGGTGCTAACGAAGGTCAGACAATGAGCTTCACACTTGATGACATGAGCGCTGACGCACTTGGTGTAGGTGGAAGAAGTGTTGACTTAAGCACTCAGGAGAGCGCTAAGACAGCTACTACAACTATTGATGCAGCTATCAAGAAGGTATCTGCAGCAAGAGGAAAGATGGGTGCAGTCCAGAACAGACTTGAGCATACTATTTCTAACCTTGACACAGCTTCTGAGAATATGCAGACAGCTGAATCACGTATCCGTGATACAGATATGGCTGAAGAGATGGTTAACTACAGCAAGAACAGCATCTTAGCTCAGGCAGGACAGTCTATGCTTGCACAGGCTAACCAGGCTAACCAGGGTGTTCTTACACTCCTTCAGTAATTTAGGCAGTATGTAGTTAATACATAAGAACAGCTTATTTATAAAGGTTTGTCGATACACATTAAGTATATTTAATATGTAATCGTTATAATCCCCCATTCATACAACCCATGTGAGTATGAATGAGGGATTTAATTGTATATAATTGTGATTATTTTGCTGAGCTGTATAAGGGCTACATAGAGCAGAATAATCTGCTTATATATAATGAGCGGTTTGTTAAGCTGCCATTTCCAAGATATGTTGTTTTTTATAATGGAACGGAGGATGAACCAGAGGAACAGGAATTAAGATTGTCAGATTCATTTGTGCAGGTGCCTGAGGGGGAAGCACGGACAGGTATAGTAGTAGAAGAAGCTAATAAACATAGCGTAGAAGTAACTGTACAACTACTTAATATTAACTATGGGTGTAATCAGGAGCTGATGGAAAAGTGCCAGAAGCTGATGGAGTATTCAAGATTTATTGCACTTGTAAGAGTGAAAAGCGATATGTTGACGGAGGAATATAAGAAAGAAATGAAGTCAGTTAATAAGAAAGAAATATTTGCAGAGGCAGTAGCACTTGCAATTGATGAAGCAATACGCGATAATGTACTAAAGGATATCCTTAGTAAAAATATGGCGGAGGTGACAGATATGTTGCTAACAGAATTTGATGAAAAGGCATATATAGATGGCGTGAAAAAGCAGAGCTATGAGGAAGGAGAAGCGATAGGGGAAGCAAGAGGAGAAGCAAGAGGAGCGGAGAAACTAGCAAGGTTAGTGGTGGAGCTAAAGAAAAGAGGCAGAGTGGAAGATATAGCGAAGGTGACAGATGAAAGTGAACGAGAAAGGCTGTATAGGGAGTTCAATATATGAGGGTTTAATATTGTACAATCATTAGAATGGTGTATACAATATGCTTCAATCTTGACACAATTCAAACAATTCATATTTTCATCAAACAACTGAATGACAAGTTTGAGAATAATAAAAAATAATCTAAAAAAGAGTTGACAAATCAACAAGTGCATGTTAATATACAGTTACAAACAAACAAGACCTTAAACATATTAATAATCGATATAAAAGATATATATTAACTATATTAAAAGAGACAAGTTCATAAGACAATATATTAATAGATAGATTATATATCGAAACCATTCATTAAGAATGTTAATATAGATGTAAGGAATTGAGTGAGAAAGGAAGGTATAGTCCAATGGAAATATGACACATACCAAGCATTATGAATAATTAAATTCATTGTAGAATAGTTAATTAAAAGAATAATGATTTGGAGGAAAACACAATTGAATAACTTAAAATAACGGTTACTATATTACATAGCGATAATATAGTAACCGTTTTTTTATCTTATATTTTCTATTTTTATATGATTTGTTTAATGAACAAAAAATAAGTTGATTACAACATATATTGGGTCGATTACAACGAAAGTATAAAAATGATATTGCAAATATACAAAAAGTGTGTTTTTATAGATATATAATATTATTAATAGATGAAGTGTTGATAGCTGATATACGTAGCTGAATATATGTGAAGCTGATATACGTAAATATAAAAATACAGGAGCAGAATATATGGAATTAAAGTTAAACAGAAAATATAAGGATACGCTTTTTAGAAAGGTTTTTAATAATAAAAAGGATTTGCTTAGTTTGTACAACGCATTGAATAATACAGAGCATATGGATGACAGCCTTATAACAATTACCACGATAGAGGATGCCATATATATAGGCTATAAGAATGATATTTCGTTCATTATTAACAGTGAATTGAATCTTTATGAGCATCAGAGCAGCGTGAATCCCAATATGCCTGTAAGAGGGCTGATTTATTTTGCCGAGCTATATAAGGGATATATAGATCAGAATAATCTGCTTATATATAATGAGCGCCTTGTTAAGCTGCCATTTCCAAGATATGTTGTTTTCTATAATGGAACAGAAGAGCAGCCGGAAGAGCAGGAACTTAGATTATCAGATTCATTTGTACAGGTGCCAGAAAGGGAAGGCTTAAAAGACACAGCAGGTACAGAAGCCGATAAAACAGATAAACCAAGTGTAGAAGTAGTTGTACAATTACTGAATATCAATTATGGGTGTAATCAGGAGCTGATGGAAAAGTGCCAGAAGCTGATGGAGTATTCCAAATTTGTTGCACTTGTAAGAGTGAAAAGCGATATGTTGACGGAGGAATATAAGAAAGAAATGAAGTCAGTTAATAAGAAAGAAATATTTGCAGAGGCAGTAGCACTTGCAATTGATGAAGCAATACGCGATAATGTACTAAAGGATATCCTTAGTAAAAATATGGCGGAGGTGACAGATATGTTGCTAACAGAATTTGATGAAAAGGCATATATAGATGGCGTGAAAAAGCAGAGCTATGAGGAAGGAGAAGCGATAGGGGAAGCAAGAGGAGAGGCAAGAGGAGAAGCAAGAGGAGAAGCAAGAGGAAAGATAAAAGGAGAGGAGAAATTAGCAAGGCTAGTAGTGGAACTAAAGAAAAGAGGCAGAGTGGAAGATATAGCAAAGGTGACAGATGAAAGTGAAAGAGAAAGGCTGTATAAGGAGTTCAATATATGAGGGTTTAATATTGTACAATCATCAGAATAGTGTATATAATATACTATAATCTTGACACAATTCAAACAATTCACGTTACTAACAAACAACTAAATGACAAATTTTAAAATAATAAAAAATAATCTAAAAAAGAGTTGACAAATCAGCAAGTGCATGTTAATATACAGTTACAAACAAACAAGACCTTAAACATATTAATAATCGATATAAAAGATATATATTAACTATATTAAAAGAGACAAGTTCATAAGACAATATATTAATAGATAGATTATATATCGAAACCATTCATTAAGAATGTTAATATAGATGTAAGGAATTGAGTGAGAAAGGAAGGTATAGTCCAATGGAAATATGACACATACCAAGCATTATGAATAATTAAATTCATTGTAGAATAGTTAATTAAAAGAATAATGATTTGGAGGAAAACACAATTGAATAACTTAGAATAACGGTTACTATATTACATAGCGATAATATAGTAACCGTTTTTTATTTGTTGCATTGCTGCAGAAAAGCTTTATTTATTATTAGTTATGAATGGTTGTATTATTACATTAAATATTAATTACATTCAGTACCTTATCATCTTAAGATGTAAGCTGCAATAAAAAGGGAATAGTTACCAATACATTATATAGCCGCCGCCATACATTATACTGATAAATATTCCCTGTTATATATATAAATGCTAAGACATTATGGTCATCTATTACTTAGCATATCTTTCGTTATACTCTTTAACTCTCTTCTGGATTCTGTCAACAGGATTAAGAAGATCACTGATTGAAGAATCATGGTTAAGTGTATCAATAAGAAGAGCCATGTATTTACTCATGTCTACGTTGATATACCAAGGCTTAGAAAGAAGCTCTGCTGGCTGGTAAACAAGGTTAGTAGTAAGAATCTTATCGATAATACCCTTTTCGTAAGCTTCATCGAATTTATCAAAGCCGTTAGTGAAAAGACCAAATGTAGTTGCACAGAATACTCTGCTTGCACCTCTCTTCTTCAACTCAGAAGCAACATCTATCATACTTTCACCAGAAGATATCATATCGTCGATAATGATAACATCCTTGCCCTCTACGTTAGTACCAAGGAATTCGTGGGCAACGATAGGGTTACGTCCGTTAACAATCTTAGTATAATCTCTTCTCTTATAGAACATACCCATATCAAGGCCAAGTACATTGGCAAAGTATACAGCACGTCCCATACCACCCTCATCAGGGCTTATTACCATCATATGTTCGCTGTCGATATGAAGATCATCTACGCCAAGTAAAAGGTACTTAATAAACTGATATGTGCATGATACAGACTCGAATCCCTTAAGTGGAATAGAGTTGTGTACTCGTGGATCATGTGCATCAAAAGTGATGATATTCTCAACACCCATAGCTGTAAGCTCCTGAAGCATAAGAGAACAGTCAAGGGATTCTCTTCCAGATCTCTTATGCTGTCTGCTTTCATAAAGGAATGGCATAATAACATTGATTCTTCTTGCTTTTCCGCCGGCTGCAGCGATTACTCTTTTAAGATCTGCGTAGTGGTCATCAGGTGACATATGGTTAGTGTTACCGCAAAGTGAATATTCGATGCTGTAGTTACATACATCTACCATAATATATAAGTCATAACCACGGACAGAATCGTTAAGGACGCCTTTACCTTCACCTGAACCGAATCTAGGTGTGCTGGCACTTACAACATAGCTGTCTCTTTTATATCCGCTAAATGCAAGATTAGACTGATTCTCGTGTTCTCTTTGTTCTCTCCAGTTTACAAGGTATTCATCAACCTTTTCGCCCATAGCAGAGCAGCTCTTTAAAGGAATGATTCCGAGTGTTCCGTATGGAATTGTTGCAGTATGACGTTCGTCTCGTGGCATTGTATTATCCTCCATTGTATAGATAAAATATTTATTATATAAAGAATCTAATTCATACTTTCCAGTGAATTAAATTCTAAATACACATACATAATTAACTATAATCATAAATATTATAGAAGTCAATTATATTTGGCATTTTTTAAGATTATATTTGACATTTTTTAAAATTAATGTTTTCCTTTTGTAGCCTTTTGTACCCTTATATCTTCACAGAATAAGCGGAGTATTGTATATGCACTGATAAGTCTTGAGAATATACGTTCTGAATATGTATTCTCTAACTGGGGCATAGAAAGATTAGTTGATATAATAACACTCTTTCTTCTAAGTATTCTTTCGTTTATGACATAAAACAGCTTGGAAATGGTATAAGAGTTGTAGCTTTCTGTTCCAAGGTCATCAATTATAAGAAGATCACAGTCAATAAAGTAGCTGACATCCTGATATTCCACATCTTCGCCTTTGCTGAAGTCACTGTTTTCAAAGCATTTGAACAGCTCTATGGCAGTGAGGTATATAACGCTGTGATAGCTGTCTAGCAGTTCCTTGGCTATGCAGTTGGAAAGGAAAGTTTTTCCTACACCGGTTTCTCCTAATAATAAAAGGTTTGAAAAGTTAGTATCAAAAGTTTTTACAAAAGACTGGCATACATCAAATACCTTGTGAATATTATTGTATGGTGTGAGTCCTGTTGCAGAATCAATAGTTGTTTTGTCATACCAGTCAAAGGAAAATGTTGAAAAGTTTTCGTTGGCAGTGATGTTCTTTAGATTGGAATCATGATATATAAGGTCAATAGCTTTTTTCTTAAAGCATGAACATCTGGTGCCGTTGATATATCCTGTATCCTGACATTTTTTGCATGTATAAATATTGTCAAGATAATCAGATGGCTTGCCTATAGAAGCAAGGAGTACAGCTTTTTGTTTAATAAGGGACTGCAGGCGTTCATTGAACTCATCAGTATTCGTGTCAGATGAGTCATTTCCGATACGTTTGGCAGCTTCCTGCATAGAAAGGGAGATTATCTCATCTTCGATTGTCTGATATTGTGGACAAAGACTTGTTACTTCTTTGTAGCGCTCGTTCTGTATGGCTGCATTGTGTGTATGAATATCATCGTACATACGCATAACAGCTGCATATTGTGTGTTAGTAAGTGACATAACTACTCCTTTTCATATAATTAAATATATTGATAAGTTAAATCTGATAATATCGGTAAGCTGTAAAACATAAGCTATGCTGACAGGTTAATTGTTATTGCTAAGTAAAGAGTTGTACCAGTCATCAGATTTCTTATCACGCTGCTGGAAATTGTTGAATTTTGTTGAACCGGTTTTGGCAGAACTCTGATATCTGGTTTTGCTGTTGCTGCTTGCTGCATATGCTGCATCATCCTTTTTGATGTCTGCCATAGTTGTGATGTTTGAGCTTTTCCACTTTGAAAGAATAGTATCAGCATATTCAAAGCTTGGCTGGTGTATGGCTTTGATTGTTCTGTTGCAGGCCTCTATAATTATATCAGTGTCAAAGCAGTAAGTATCAGCCCACTTAGATATCATGGCACGTTCATGCTGTCCAGGATCTCTGTTAGAGATTCCGAAGGCTTTCATAATCTGGTAAACAGAGTCGGTATGGTTAGATACTTCTTCCTTTGCTTCTGTAACAGTATGTATACCTTTATCGGCCCACGCAAGAGCAACCTTTTCAATGTAGTTAATGCTTTTCTTGTTGTGTTCTACACAATATTCAAAAAGATAATCTATAAGTTCGATAGAAAAGTCAAGTGAATCATAAAAGTATACTATTGCATTGGTTTCTTTAATAGACAGTGGACGTCCAAGGTATGATTCTATAACATAAAGCAGCATAGAAAAGTTCTCATCGGAGTTAAGCTCGCTTATTTTTTCCGCAGAATATTGCATGCTGGAAGGTTCGACATGTTTTGGACCTTCTGATATGTTATATGAAGGTGCAGCAGGCACTGTTGGTGCTATAGCTGCTGAGGATGCCAGCTTGGCAGTTTCAGGAAATGTGGTATTGTTAAAATCAGCTTTAGTAGTGCTGGCGGCACTGTTGTCAGAGCTGAAGTCATTGATGGTTATGTTGGACAGGCTGTCGTTGTTACCGGCAAATGTTAATGATATGACATTGAGCTTGTCCCAGTATCTGAGTGCTCTCATAATATCGGCCTCAGTCTGGTTAAAGGTATCTGCAAGTAAAGAGATACTTATATTGGAATTGCCAGTGCTTATAAGGTGTAAAAGATAAAGATATACCTTTACGAATTCGCCATTGGCTTCAGGTACAAAGCTGCTTATAAATATATTGGAAATGGTTGTGTATCCATAATTGTTCTTTGTAGTTAATGTAAGATTGCCCATATGATATTAAAAGCTATAAATATAGCTTGTCTATCCTCCTGATGATTAATGATTGCTATGATGTAACATAATATTAAGCGGCAGATATTCTGCCAGTGCAGATTATATCATAGTGAAAATTAAATGAAAAGTGTGTTAAAAGCAGGTGGATATTGTTGTGGATATTGTGGATAATGTGGATAACTCGTGGACAAAGTGGTATAAATAATGTATTTTGCTGTATTTTTGACTTAAAGGTTGTTAACAAAAAAATCCACACTTTTATATTGTGTATAACAACATAAAAATGTGGATAATGTGGATAACTTTGTTGAAAAAATATTATACAGTGGAGAAATGCCTATTTTAACAGGTCTTCCCCGATTTTATAAACATCACCAGCCCCCATAGTTATCAACAGGTCACCGTTGATACAATTTTTTTTCAAAAAGTCTTCAATTTCTTCAAATGATTCGTAATAGTAACATTCTTTTCCTTCAGCTTTAATCAGACTGCAAAGATTAGCAGAACTTATTCCCAGATTATCTGTTTCGCGAGCAGGATATATTTTGGCAAGTACAACATTATCTGCAAGAGCAAGCGCTTTGGCAAAATCCGGCATAAGTGCTTTAGTTCTTGAATATGTGTGTGGCTGGAATACACACCATATTCTGTTGTGTGGATACATTTTTGCAGAATTAAGAGTTGCAGTTATCTCATCTGGATGATGTGCATAGTCATCTACAACTGTTATTCCATTAAATACTCCCTTTTTCTGGAAACGTCTGTCAGTACCTGTGAAATTCACAAGACCTTTAAGAATAGCTTCCATGGATATACCAAGCTTAATACATGCAGCGATTGCAGAAAGCGAATTGTATACATTGTGTACGCCAGGAACAGAAAGCTTTATAGTTCCTGATGGTTTATTATTAATAAGAAGAGTGTAAGAACAGCGTCCATATTCATCATGATTTATATCGGCAGCACTGTACATTGACCTGGCTGGATCAGAACCGAAGGTGATAACCTCACAGTCTGTATCCTGGTAGAAGTATTCGTAATTATCAATATCTGTGTTGATAACTAAGGTTCCATCAGATGGAAGCTTTTCTGTAAAGAGCTTAAATGAATGACGTATATCATCAAGGTCTTTAAAGAAATCAAGGTGGTCAGCTTTAACGTTAAGTATAATGTTTAACGTAGGATTAAAAGAAAGGAAGCTGTTTGTGTATTCACATGCTTCTGTAACAAAAATGTCTGAACTTCCAACTCTTATGTTGCCGCCTATACTGTGTAATATACCACCAACAGATATAGTTGGGTCAGCGTTGGCGGCAAGAAGAATTTCAGTAATCATGGAAGTCGTTGTTGTTTTTCCATGTGTACCAGCTACATTGACAGCTGTGTGATAGTTCTTCATAATCTGACCAAGCAGTTCTGCTCTTGTCATAGTAGGAATACCAGCAGCAATAGCGGCTTTAAGTTCTTTGTTGTCAGGGTGGATAGCAGCAGTGTATACGACAAGGTCAATATCACCAGTGATATTGTCTGCTGACTGTGGATAAGATATAAGACATCCATCCTTTGCAAGTTCATCTGTAAGCTCTGATTCGTGTGCATCAGAACCTGAGACAGTGAAGTGCCTGTCAAGAAGAATCCTGGCAAGTCCACTCATGCTTATGCCTCCTATGCCTATGAAATGTACATGTATCGGATGATTAAAATCAATATTAAACATATGATATTCCTCTTTCTATAAATTATTGTTAATAAACTGATGATGACATGATGTCAGAACATAAAGCTTATGCAGGCTTGTATACATGTTCCAGAATCATATTACCTTATATTAATATTTAGTAAGATATTTAAAAGTCATCATAGAGATTATATGCCTAAAGCATATATTTTTCAAACATAAAACGCATAAAGTTATATATGCATGGGGTATTATAGTTATGAGAAATAAGTGGCGGATGTTTAGCATGGACCGAAGCGTAGCGTAGACGTGGGAGTGCGTAGCACAGAACAATCCGTAGGTATCAAAGTCGGTGGCTTTTGAGCCCGACATCATATAATTGTAATAATAATGATGTGGAATGCATAAAATGTATACTGCATATAAGTGCTGTGTAAAATAAAGCGTAAAATTAACTGAAAATACATATGTTAAAATGTAACAATAAAAAGGTGAATAAATTGTATGAAAAATCACCAAAAAAAGACAAAATTATTTTTACTTAATCGGAATTATATGATATAATTTATACAACTTAAGATAGTAAATTAAACATCAGAGGTGGTAGCATGATTAAAAAAGAAATGATAGCTATGCTGTTAGCCGGTGGTCAGGGCAGTAGACTTGGAGTTTTAACAGCAAAAGTAGCAAAGCCTGCAGTTGCGTTTGGAGGAAAATACAGAATAATCGATTTTCCACTCAGCAATTGTATTAACTCAGGTATTGATACTGTTGGTGTACTGACACAGTATCAGCCATTAAGACTTAATTCCCACATAGGAATTGGTATTCCATGGGATCTTGACCGTAATGTGGGAGGTGTAACAGTTCTTCCTCCTTACGAGAAGAGTACAAGCAGTGAATGGTATACTGGAACTGCCAATGCCATTTATCAGAATCTTGAATATATGGAACAGTATCATCCAGAATATGTGCTTATTCTTTCAGGTGATCATATATATAAGATGGATTATAAGATAATGCTTGATTATCATAAGGCTAACAATGCTGATATTACAATAGCAGCTATGCCGGTACCTATTGAGGAAGCCAGCAGATTCGGAATCGTTGTTACGGATGAGGATAACAGAATAACTGAATTTGAAGAAAAGCCAGCAGAGCCTAAGAGTAATCTTGCATCTATGGGTATATACATATTTAAGTGGAGCGTGCTAAAGGAAGCACTTATAAAGCTTAAAGACCAGAACGAATGTGATTTTGGCAAGCATGTAATTCCATACTGCTTTAATAACAACAAGAGAATATTTGCATATGAATATAACAGTTACTGGAAAGATGTTGGAACATTAAGTTCATATTGGGAAGCTAATATGGAGCTTATAGATATAATTCCTGTATTTAATCTTTATGAAGAATTCTGGAAGATATATACAAGAACAGATACTATTCCACCTCAGTATGTTGCAGATAATACATTTATTGAAAAGAGTATAGTAGGCGATGGAACAGAAGTATATGGCAGAATCTATAATTCTGTTATAGGTTCAGGTGTAACCATAGAAGAAGGTGCCGTAGTAAGAGATTCCATCATTATGAATAATTCCGTTATTGGAAAGAATACAATAGTTAACAAGTCAATAATAGCAGAAGAAGTAGTTATAGGTGATAATGTAGAACTTGGTGTAGGCGAAGAAGCACCGAATGTCAAGTTCCCTAAGATATATAATTCTGGTCTTGTCACTATTGGGGAATGTTCGGTTATTCCTGATGGAGTTAAGATTGGAAAGAATACGGCGATATCTGGAGTTACATCAGCAGAGGATTATCCGGATGGCTTATTACCAAGCGGTGGAATCATAATTAAGGCAGGTGAAGTAGAATGAAAGCAATAGGTATAGTATTAGCAGGCGGTAACAACAGGATGATGCGTGAACTGACAAACAAGCGGGCTATTGCTTCCATGCCTGTTGCAGGAAGCTACAGGGCGATAGATTTCGCACTTAGCAACATGTCTAACTCACATATCCAGAAGGTTGCAGTTATAACACAGTATAATGCAAGATCACTTAACGAACACTTAAGTTCATCTAAGTGGTGGGATTTTGGTAGAAAGCAGGGTGGATTATATGTATTTACACCTACTATAACAGCAGAGAGCAGCAGCTGGTACAGAGGAACAGCAGATTCACTTTATCAGAATATAGATTTCCTTAAGTCAAGCCATGAGCCATATGTAGTTATTGCTTCTGGTGATGGTGTCTACAAGCTTGATTATAACAGGGTTCTTCAGTATCATATAGAGAAAAAGGCTGATGTTACCATGGTTGTAAAGAAGCTTGATAACAGAGCAGACATAGGAAGATATGGTGTTGTTGCACTTGCAGAGGACGGACGTATTACAGATATTGATGAGAAGCCTTTAGAAACGAATCTGTCAACTGTATCAACAGGTATATATGTAGTAAGAAGACGTCTTCTTATTGAATTACTTGAAAAGGCAGCAGAAGAAGACAGGTATGATTTTGTCAGGGATATACTTGTAAGATATAGAAACATTAAGAAGATATATGGTTACAAGCTTGATACATACTGGAACAACATATCATCTGTGGATTCATATTATAAGACTAATATGGATTTCTTAAAGAGAGATGTAAGAGATTATTTCTTTAAGCAGTATCCAGATATATATTCTAAGGTGGATGATCTTCCACCAGCTAAATATAATTATGGTGCCAATGTATCAAACAGTCTTATATCGTGTGGATGTATAGTTAATGGAGCAGTTGATAATTCAGTTCTGTTTAAGAAGATATACATAGGCAATAATGCTGTTGTTAAAAACTCAATTATCATGAATAATGCATATATAGGAGATAATGCATATATTGAGAACTGTATAGTTGAGAGTAACAGCACTATTAAAGCTAATTCACGATATGTCGGTGAGAATGGTATAAAGATTGTCATAGAAGACAGTCCATCATATTATTAAAGATTATAAATATATATTTAAGGTCTTAACCAGAGTAGAAAAAGGTTGTATAGAAGACAGATAGGGGTAACAAATGAATATTACAGATGTTAGAGTCAAGAAGATTGCAGGCAGTGGTAAACTGCGGGCTTATGTATCAATTACTTTTGATGACGAGTTTGTTATACATGACATAAGAGTGGTCGAGGGAGAAAAAGGCTTGTTTGTAGCTATGCCTAGTAAGCATCTTATTGAGGGAGGATTTAAGGATATAGCTCATCCTATCAATAAGCATGCCAGGGAAAATCTTCAAAGTGCAGTTTTGAAAGCATATTATGATGCTGATGAAGTAGAGGAATTATCAGAGAACGTAATTCGCTTTTGACACGCATATGATTAAATAAAAAAGATGTCATATTAATATTGCTTTATTAATACGGCATCTTTTTTATATAATATGATATTTTTTAAATTTTAGTATACATTATCTAGTAAAAGTGCTATTATACATGTATATAAATCATTTATCCTGTGTTATCCGGCATAAAACTAATATACGGATTGGGATGATTGTTTAATTAAGAGGAGGTATTAATATGGGGACAGTAGTAAGATTAGAACACTACACAAAGTCATTCAAGAAAGTAACAGTACTTGAGGATATAAATCTTACACTTGAAAGTGGCAAGGTTATAGGTCTTAAGGGAAAGAATGGTTCAGGTAAGACAATGCTTATGAGAGCGATAAGCGGTCTTATACTTCCAACATCAGGAAAGGTATTTATCAATGACAGGGAGCTTGGTAAGCAGATATCATTTCCACCAAGTATCGGACTTCTTATAGAGAATCCATCATTTATATCTAATTATACAGGTTTTAAGAATCTTAAGATTCTTGCTTCTATCCAGAACAGGATTAATGATGAGGAGATAAAGGAAGCTATAAGAAAAGTTGGACTTGACCCTGATGATACAAGAACATTCAAGAAGTATTCTTTAGGTATGAAACAGAGATTAGGTATAGCAGCAGCTATTATGGAAAAACCAGATATAGTTATACTTGATGAGCCTATCAATGCTCTTGATGAAGCAGGTGCAGGTCTTATAAAGGGCATACTTGATGAACTTAAGGCAAATGGCTCGCTTATAATTATAGCATGCCATGATACAGAGGAGCTTAATTATCTGTCAGATGAGATATATGAGATTTATGAAGGACAGATTGTAAGCAAGAATGGGGAAAAGATAGAAGAAGCAGTGTAAGGATTGAAAATATCTCTCTGTCATCCAACAAGATTATTGTAGGATGGCAGAGAGTTTTTTGCACACTATGCTTTATTTGGTTTATATTTTCTCCTGAATTCAGAAGGAGAGATGCCATTTACAATCTTAAATGTATCACCAAAGTAGTTAGAACTACAGAAACCGCATTCATCGGCAACATCTGACATGCTTAAGTCAGTCTCAATCAGATACCATTCAGCATGATTAATGCGGGTATTTCTTAAATATTCAGAGAAACCTATACCGTGGAATGCTTTGAATTTGCTTGAAAAATATGCAGGGTTAAGATTAAGAAATTCGGCAACATCATTTAGTGATATGTTGTTTTTGAAATTCTCAGCAATATATCTTGAGGCACTTATCATATCAGCATCTATTTTTTTATGTGAATGTGTTATATAATTTTTTTCATCTATGTTAGTTCTGTCAACTCTTATGAGCATTATAATCAGATATTGAAAAAGCTGACGGATACAGCAGTCTGAATAGTGGTCAATAATGTTATATTCAGAGATAATCTTGTCAAATAAAGAGTTGATATAAGATCTATGTGTTGGTTCTATATATAGTATATGTCCCCACAGATTTTTGTATGTCCAGTTTTTTCCAAGGATATCTTCAATAGTAGATATATAATCAGAAGAAAATTCTATGTATATGCGTTCGGATGAATTATCACCTATATAGCTTGTTCTGTGGATTGCATTAGCAGGGATAAATATAATATTTCCAGCGGAAAGCGTATAAAGCTTGTTGTCCAGGGAAATTGTACAATTACCATTAACGAGATAAAAAAGTTCATAATATGTATGACTGTGTGCAGAGTGCATGGAATAATGTGGTTCATGAATGCCACGTTCAATACGGAACCTTGAAATATTGTGTATCGTCTGTTTCATATGTTTATAATCCTTCTTTCTAATGAATATGATGCTGTATAAGAGCTGCGTGAATTGTAAAATGTAAAGAAATGGAGCGTTCTGTATATAAGATAATATTTTGAGTTGATTCATATGTTCAGTGTATAATTAATACATATATAAAATATATGCAAAATAACCAAAAAATAAATAAATATTTATTAATATTGTAACAATATGTATTTTAACACTAAAAATACATGTAATCAATAAGGAAAATATAAAAATATAAGTTGTTACTAATTCGATAATGGGATATAGTAGTAGTCAATCTAGCGGAATGATCCGTAATATTTCAGGAGGTATTATATGAAGATTGGCAGAAAAGCTAAAAAGCTTTTAGCAGTTGCTCTTACATTCGTTTTAGCGATTGGAACATTCCAGTTTGCACCTGGTGTAAGAACTATAGCAAAAGCAGCGGGGGCACCAGAAGCTGGCAAGAGTTATGTACTGGATTTTACAAAATTATATAGTACAAAGACACAGCTTAATGGTTATACATCTGATGATGGTGTATTTAAGGTAATATCAGAAGCTGATAAAGCATATTGGCATGATGGACAGCATGGTGCAGCAGTTTATAATGGAGACAAGATTGAAGTTAAGGTTGCAGGAAGTGCAGAGATTGCATTAACTTTATGTAAGTATGGCAGTGGAACTGCATTTAAGGTTACAGATGCTTCTGGTAAGGAAGTTGGTTCAACATCAGGTAAGTCAGATGCAGATGCAGGATCACAGAGCATATCTTATAACGGAGATGCTACAACACTTACAATAACATGTGAAGCATCAGGTGAGGCATATCTTCACTCAGTAATGGTAAATAATTTTGCTAAATCAGATAAAGTTGAAAGCTTTACTTTAATGCTTGATGACATTGCTAAAGAAGATGTTGTTGCTACAGGTGATTACAAGTATGGTGATAGCACACTTACATTAGTAGGTCAGGGAGAAACACAGTATACAGTAAAACCAGGAAAGACAGTAACAGTTGACGGAAAAGAATATAATAGCTATACAGCAGGTAAAAGACATGCAGATAGTAACAATATTCCTACTATTCCTGGACAGGGAGATGGTACATTAACTATCTTCACTCCAGCAGCTAAAGGTACTATGACAGTATACTTTAGTTCAACATCATTCTTAAGAATCCATGATTATAATACAGCAGATGGTTCTAAGAATGGATATACAGATACAGAAACAAGTATTAATTCATATACATTTGCAGTAATACCAGGACATACATATGTAATGTCTACAACAGGAAAGACTAATAACATGTTTTATGCAGGTTATAAGTATATTGTAGATAAGGAAGTAAGCGTTCCAGTTAAGTTTGATAATGTAGATGCTAAATTAACAGATTCATTAGAGATAAGTGTTGTAGATGCTAATCTTGGTGGTAACGCTATCAAGTTAAAGGATGGAGCAAATGCAGACCTTCTTGAAGGACATGAATATAAGTTAAGTACTAATGATGGTGGTGTAAGAGCTGCTGTTGGTGACAGCGATACATTTACAGCTACAGGTGAAGCAATAGTTGTTTCTCTTTATGATGTACCAGATGTAACTGTAGAAGGTAAGATTACAGGCACTCCAGAAGGAACAGTTAAAGAACTTTCACTTACAAACATGGTTAACGGACGTGCATATAAGGCTACTGTATCAGGAGATTCTTATACATGTACATTAAAGCCAGGTGAATACAATACAAGTGTTGTAACAACTAATGGTGGTGTAACACATGATAGAGTTTCAGTTAAGACTGAGGGAACAACAGTTAATGAAGTATATGTAGAACTTCCAGCTAAGGAGGCAGAACCAGTAGCTTTTAAGAGCGAGCTTAATGTTCCTGGTGATTATGCTACATTAAATGAAGCTTCAGATGCAATTCTTAGAATGCAGGACAGACCAGAAGGAGAAGCAGGCAGAGTTACTATTAATCTTAAAGCAGATATATTCGAGCAGACAGTTATGGCAGCTCCATACGTAACACTTAAAGGTAATAACCATACTATTTCATGGTACTATGGTGTTGGTACATATTATTATTCAGTAGATCCTGTTACAGGTCTTTACAATGAAGTACTTGCAAGAGATAAGTATTCATATGTAGAAGGTAACGGAAGTCTCTGGGGTGGTGTATTCATCGTAAGAGGTGATAACTTCATCGCAGAAGATACAACATTTAAGAATACTTATAACTATGAATTAACAGAAGCAGAGAAGACAGATATTGCAGGTACAACATTATCAGTAAACAGACTTGCAAAGGGTGCTGATGTTACAGCATATGCTTATAAGGAAAGATCAAATGCTTTCTATATTGAAGCAGATAATATTGAGTGTTATAACTGTAAGATTCTTTCTTCACAGGATACACTTGGAAGAAATGGTTCTAAGAACAATAACTATCATACATATTTCAACAATTGTGTGATTGGTGGTAATGTGGATTATATTTGTGGCGAATTCTCAGCAGTATTTGATAACTGTGAATTACAGTGGAAGACATATAAGGATGATGAAAAGGATGCTGCTAAAAACAATGCAAAGCTTGGCTATATCACAGCAGCTAAGACAAGTCCATATGTATTCAGAAACTGTAAAGTGACAACAGATGGTGTAAGCACCGGTGCAGTATCAGGATATTATGGTAGAACATGGGGCGCAGGCTCTAATGCTACATTTATTGGAACACAGACTAATGGTTATGTGTTAGAAGATGGATGGGGTGAGATGAGCACAGGAGATGGAACATCAGCTATCTTCAAGGAATATAATAATGTTTCAGGAGAAAATGCTTTTGTAACTAAAGGACAGTTCAGCAAGGCTGAAAATCAGTCAGCTGAGGCAGTTGCAGATTATATTGAATCAGCTAATGTTTCAGCAGTTAATACAGTACTTGGGTGGATTCCTGCTCATTATGCATATGATGTTAAGCCAGTAGAGATAGTTACTCCAACAGAAAGTGGAATAGCAGCCGTTGAGGTATCAAAGGAAGCTAAATTCGTAGATGAGTCAGGCAAGGGCGTAGCTACAGGTTCTGTTACAGCAATAGAAAAGGATGCAAGTGAGGAACAGGTAGCAGCAGTTAAGGAAGCAGTTGCTAATGCAGAGGATATAAAGCTTACAGACAAGGCACAGATCATTGATATTTCTTTAAGCAATAAAGATGGTAGTGTTGTTAAGCTTTCTAATGGTACACTTAAGATAAGTCTTAAGAAGAATGCAGATATTGATTATACTAAGTATGCAGTAGTTGTTTATCATCTTAAGGATGATAATACACTTGAAAAACTTGATGTAACAGTATCTGATGATGCTATATCATTCGTAACAGGTGGATTAAGCCCATTTGTTATTGATTATGTGGAAGTTGAGTCAGCATCTGGAGCTGATACAACGATTACAGAAGATGCAACAGTTACAGCACCTACAACAGGAGATGCAGCTCCAGTTGCTATCTACTTATTACTTGCAGTTATGGCTATAATGATGGCTTGTACAGTAGCAGGAAAGAAACGCATAAGATAATATAATACGAGATTTCATAAAGTTAAATTTGTTTAAAGTTGTAAAATAAAAAGATTGCAGTCATAATAGTTAGGAACACGCTAACTGTTATGATTGCAGTTTTTTTATATTGCATAAATAGTTAAAAATAATATAAATACTTCCTTTTTTGACGGATATCATTTATATTATGATGGTGGATCAAAGTGTCAGAGGATTGTACGAATTGCATAGCAATGCGGCAATTAAAGTTTAATGATAAGATAAACAGAACAGGGAGAATAAATTTATGTATATAGTAGCAGGCTTAGGAAACCCGGGAACACAGTATGCAGGGACAAGACATAATGCGGGTTTTTCATGCATAGATGAACTTGCAGACAAGTATAATATTAGTGTTGATACAGCAAAGCATAAAGGACTTATAGGAAAAGGTGTTATAGAAGGGGAAAAGGTTCTGCTTGTAAAGCCTATGACATATATGAACAATTCAGGTGAATGTATAAGAGAGGTTATGGATTATTATAAGGCTGATATTGATGACCTGATAGTTATATTTGATGATATAAGCTTAGAGCCTGGAAGGTTAAGATTACGTCCAAAGGGAAGTGCTGGCGGACATAACGGAATAAAGAGCATAATAGCTCATCTTGGCAGTGATAAATTCAAAAGAATAAAGTATGGTGTAGGAGACAAGCCAAAGGGATGGGATCTTGCAGACTGGGTTCTTGGAAAGTTTCCAGCTGAATTATATCCTGCACTCAGAGAAGGAAATAAAAGAGCCTGTGAAGCAGTTGAATGCATAATAAGCGAAGGCATTGAAAGTGGTATGAATAAATTTAACGGATAATCCCACGATATGCGAATATTGGGGAGAATTGTGGGAGTGCGTAGCACGGAACAATTCGTAGGTATCAAAGTCGGGAGCTTTTGATCCCGACATCTTTATATCAGACAGATTTAATTAGGAGGATGGTTTTGAACACATTTTTTAAGCCTGTATATGATACAGCAGCAATAGAGCAACTTAATAAAGAATTATCAGTGGATGGTGGGAAAACAGCACTTATAAGTGGCTGTATTGATACGCAGAAGGTGCATATAGCAAGTGCTATAGGACAGGATTATCGTTTTATGCTTGTCATAACAAGTGATGAAGCCAAGGCAAGAAATATGTGTGATGATGCAGCATTTTTTAATGGCGATGCATTGTATTATCCAGCTAAGGACGCAATATTCTATAGTGCAGATGTTACGGGCAACCAGATAACAGGACAAAGATTAAGCTGTATAAGCAGAATCATAGAACATATAAAAGCGGCAGAACATGTAGAAACATCAGATAAAGACAGTAGAAAACAGGAAGCGGATAAACGTAATGGAGAAGCTGGAAGCATCAGAGCTGACTCAGGCAGTCTGCTGACAGTAGTAACTACTATTGATGGAGTATCAGACAGACTGATTCCTCTGAAAAGATATATGGATTCAATAATAACTATTGACAGCACGACCAGTATTGATACAGAGGAACTTGCAAAGAAAATGGTATCCATGGGTTTTGTAAGAACTGCAATGGTTGAGGGAAAAGGTCAGTTTTCAATAAGAGGTGGAATCATAGATATATTTTCATATACAGATGAGGCGCCAGTAAGAATAGAACTGTGGGATACAGAAGTTGATTCTATAAGAATGTTTGATGCAGAAAGCCAGAGGTCAATAGAAAAGCTGAAATCATATCATATATTTCCAGCTACAGAGTATCTTTTCACAGCGGAAGAAAAGCAGGCTGGACTTGATAAGATAAGAAAAGAAAGAGATGAGCAGCTTCAGTGCTTTGATTATGATAAACGAAGGCGTACACAGGAGCAGATAGAGGCTGGCAACAATATTAATAAGATTGTTGGGGACATAGAAAGAACAGGCAGTTATGATAAGTTTCTGGATACAATAATTAAAGACACAGTAGGCTTAGCAGAGTATTTTCCTAAGGAAAGTACTCTTGTTGTGCTGGATGAACCGAACAGACTTAAGGAGTGTAACGAGCTTACATTATATGAATATGGTGAAAGTATGAAAAACAGGCTTGCAGCAGGCTATGTCCTTCCAAGCCAGACACATAAGATAAAGACTCTTTGTGAGATAACAGGTGATATAAGAAAATATAAAAAACTTATACTTACAACTCTTGATTATAAACCGGAAGGTTTTGAAATAAACTATAAGATGCATGTTGAGGCAAGAAGTATAAGCTCTTATAACAACAGCTTTGAGTACCTGTCAAAGGATCTTATGAAGTACAAGAAGAGTGGCTATACAACGGTGCTTGTATGCAGTTCTAGGACAAGGGCACAAAGAATAGCTGACGATCTTGGGAAACTTGATATACCAGCATTTTACAGTGAGGATTTTAGTAAGGATTATGGAAAAGGACTTATTATAGTTACATATGGAAGTCTTCATAAGGGTTTCGAGTATCCAGTTCTTTCGTTTGTTGTTATAGCAGAAAATGATATATTTACGTCCAAAAGAATAAAAAAGCTTAAAAAGAAAAAACATGATGGCAAAAATATAGCAAGCTTTAACGAACTGAATATAGGTGATTATGTTATACATGAGAATCATGGGCTTGGTGTATATAAGGGAATAGAAAAGATAAAGGTGGATGGAGTAGAGAAGGATTATATAAAGATAACTTATGCGGATGATGGTAATCTTTATGTTCTTGCTACTCAGCTTGACAGACTCCAGAAGTATGCAGACCAGGATGTAGAAAAGAAACCTAAGCTTAATAATCTTGGAGGCAAGGAGTGGAGCAAAACTAAAGCGAAGGTTCATGGGGCGGTTGAAGTTGTAGCTAAGGAACTTGTAAGACTGTATGCGATAAGACAGAAGGCAGAAGGATACAGGTTTTCAAAGGATACGGTATGGCAGCAGGAGTTTGAGGAAATGTTTCCGTATGAAGAAACTGATGACCAGCTTAACGCCATACAGGATACAAAAAACGATATGGAAAGTGGTCGTGTTATGGACCGCCTTATATGTGGAGATGTTGGATATGGTAAGACAGAGGTTGCCATAAGGGCAGCCTTTAAGGCGATACAGGATGGAAAGCAGGTGGCTTATCTTGTGCCGACAACAGTACTTGCAAGCCAGCATTATTCAACATTTGCAGAGAGAATGAAAGGCTTTCCGGTAAATGTAGGACAGTTGTCAAGCTTCAGGACGTCAGCACAGAATAAAAAGACTATTGAGGAACTTAAAAGCGGAATGATAGATGTGGTTATAGGAACACACAGAATTCTGTCAAAGGACGTTAAGTTTAAGGATCTTGGGCTGCTTATCATCGATGAGGAACAAAGATTTGGTGTTACACATAAGGAGAAAATCAAGGAGCTTAAGAATAACATAGATGTTCTTACTTTAAGTGCAACGCCTATTCCAAGAACACTGCATATGAGTCTTGTTGGAATAAGAGATATGAGTGTGCTGGAAGAACCACCAGTTGACAGGCATCCTATACAGACATTTGTAACAGAGCATAATGACGAGATGATACGTGAGGCAATAACAAGGGAGCTTGCCAGAAATGGACAGGTGTATTATGTATACAACAAAGTGCGTAATATAGAAGAAAGAGCCGAATATATACAGAATCTTGTTCCGGATGCTGTAGTAGCATATGCTCATGGACAGATGGATAAAAGGCAGCTTGAAAAGATTATGTATCAGTTTGTTAATGGTGAGATAGATGTACTTGTATCAACAACCATTATCGAGACAGGTATGGATATTCCAAACTGTAACACCATGGTTATAGAAAATGCAGATCAGTTCGGACTTTCACAGTTATATCAGCTAAGAGGAAGAGTTGGACGAAGTACAAGAACTTCGTATGCATTTCTTATGTATAAAAGAGACAAGATGATATCTGAAGTGGCAGAAAAAAGACTTAGTGCCATAAAGGAATTCTCAGATCTTGGTTCTGGTTTTAAGATAGCTATGAAGGATCTTGAGATAAGAGGTGCGGGTAATGTGCTTGGTAAGAGCCAGCATGGTCATATGGCTGCGGTTGGATATGACCTGTACTGTAAAATGCTTAACCAGGCGGTGAATACTCTTAAGGGTGTGAAGAATGAGTATGAGTTTGAAACGACAGTTGATATGGAAGTAGATGCGTATATTCCAGCAACTTATATAAGAAGTGAATATCAGAAACTTGATATATATAAAAGAATCGCTGCACTTGAAACAAGAGAAGAGCTGTCAGATATGAAAGATGAGCTTATGGATAGATATGGAAGTGTACCATCAAGTGCTTCTAATCTGCTTATGATTGCACTTATCAAGATGAAAGCACATAAGATAGGGATTATGGATATAAAAGGTGCTACACAGCATAATCCATCGGGTGGTGCCTCTAACTGGCGTACGGTTATGACTATATATCCTAAAGCAGATATTAACTCGGATAATATACCAAAGCTTGTAGATTCATTTGGTGGTGCGCTGGAGTTTAAGCTTAAAGGTACACCTGAATTCGTATGGACAGTCACTAAAAGAAAGTTTACAAGTGCAAGTGAGTATCTTGAGGGTATGCTTGATATGATGGATATTATGCAGGATGCGCTTGAAATATAAAAATTGTGGTAAAGGTATTTACAAATTAAATAATAGTGTTATAATAGACAACAGTTTAGCACTTTAAAGTGTAACGCTTTAAAGCGAATTGCATTAATCGTGGATCAATTTAAAGTTATCTGCGAACATTTAAGGAAGAAGAGGTAATCAGGTTATGGAACAGAAGGGTGAGTTAGTATCATACAGACCAGATATCAAAGTTGTAGATTGTACACTTAGGGATGGAGGACTTGTTAATAATTTTGAGTTTAGTGAGGATTTCGTGCGTGACCTGTATAAGGCCAATGTGGCAGCAGGTGTTGACTATATGGAATTCGGTTACAAGGCATCAAAGGAAGTCTTTAACGTGGATGATTATGGTAAGTGGAAGTTCTGCGATGAGAAGGATATCAGGGAAATAGTTGGTGATAACAATACTGACTTAAAGATTTCTGTTATGGCTGATGTTGGTAGAACTGATTTTAAAAAGGATATCATACCTAAGTCTGAAAGTGTTATAGATATGATAAGGGTAGCTACATATATTAATACTATTCCGGCAGCTATTGAGATGATTAATTACTGTGCAGATATGGGCTATGAGGTGACTATCAATATTATGGCTATATCTACAGCAAGTGAGAATGAGTTAGACCTTGCGTTAGAGCTTCTTGCAGCACAGAGCAAGGCAAGTGTGATATATCTTGTTGACAGCTATGGTTCACTTTATCCAGAGCAGATAAGAAGACTTGCGGATAAGTACCTTAAGGTAGCTGAAAAGTATGGAAAGAGCGTAGGTATCCATGCACATAACAACCAGCAGCTTGCATTTGCCAATACAATAGAAGCATGTACTATTGGTGTAAGCTATCTTGATGTTACTATGAGTGGCATGGGAAGAGGTGCCGGTAACTGCTATTCAGAGCTTCTTATGGGCTTTTTAAGAAATCCTAAGTATAGAATATCACCAGTGCTTAAGTTTGTTGAGAAGCATATGGTACCGCTTAAAAAGGCTGGAGTCGTATGGGGATGTGATGTCCAGTATATGATAACTGGAAATGCTAACCAGCATCCAAGAACTGCTATCGCATTTACAGCAGATGGAAGAACAGATTATGATAACTTCTATACACAGATTACAAGCTATGAATAATCGCGTGTTCAGGTATGTGAAACATCCCTGAACACGCACGGAAAAAACAGATAAAAAGCATCTGTACCGCACAAATATATAAAAAATACATGTATATAATGATTAGATAGACAAAATTTATTGACTTATAGAAAATGTGGGTATAAAATATCCGTAATTTAATTAATCGATGGGATTCATTATAATGAACACAAAAGTGTGTGTTATGCCAAGGGGTTAGTGGACTGGCGTATATGCTGACTGTACTGCATGTGAATTATGCAGGATAGAATTGTCTGCAGCAGTTATTATAGAAAGCTCCTGACAGTAGGTGAGTAAACTGTCGAACACGAAAGGAAGTAGAATTATGGCAAAGAAAGATATTGATTGGTCTAATTTAGGGTTTGGCTATGTAAAGACTGATAAGAGATTCGTAGCTAATTATAAGGATGGAGCATGGGATAACGGTGTTATCACAGATGATGACAAAGTCGTTATCAGCGAATGTGCTGGTGTATTACAGTATTCACAGTCATGTTTTGAAGGTATGAAGGCATACACAACAGAGAATGGTCACACAGTTATTTTCAGACCAGATATGAACGCAAGCAGAATGGCAGATTCTTGTAGAAGACTTGAGATGCCAGTATTCCCAGAAGATAAGTTTGTAGAAGCTATTGCTGAAACTGTAAGAGCTAATGAGGACTGGGTACCACCTTATGGTTCAGGTGCATCACTTTATATCCGCCCATATATGTTCGGAAGCAATCCAGTTATAGGTGTTAAGCCTGCTGATGAATATCAGTTCAGAGTATTTACAACACCTGTTGGACCATACTTTAAGGGCGGCGCTAAGCCACTTACAATCAAGGTTTCAGATTTTGATAGAGCAGCACCACACGGAACAGGTCATATCAAGGCTGGTCTTAACTATGCTATGAGCCTTCACGCAATCGTTACAGCTCATGCAGAAGGATATGCTGAGAATATGTATCTTGACCCAGCTACAAGAACAAAGGTTGAAGAGACAGGTGGAGCTAACTTCCTCTTTGTTACTAAGGATGGAAAGGTTGTAACTCCTAAGTCAGATAGTATCTTACCATCTATCACAAGACGTTCATTAGTACATGTTGCTAAGGAATACCTTGGACTTGAAGTTGAAGAAAGAGAAGTTCTCTTTGATGAGGTTAAGGATTTCGCTGAGTGTGGTCTTTGCGGTACAGCAGCAGTTATCTCTCCAGTAGGAAAGATTGTTGATCATGGTAAGGAAATCTGCTTACCAAGTGGTATGGACGAGATGGGACCTGTTACAAAGAAGTTATATGAAACTCTTACAGGTATCCAGATGGGTAGAATCGAAGCTCCTAATGGCTGGATTTACACAGTAGACTAATATTGCTGATGGTTAAAAAGGCTTGTTAGAAGCTTAGCTAACTGGTCTATAGATGTTTATTACAGCTGATAATATAGTTATTATATTCGGTCAGAATGTTAAAAGTACGTTCTGACCGAATTTTTATGTGATAAATGTATGATTGGTGATGGGGTTAAAGGCATATTCTGCAGCTCTTTAATATAAGCTGTGCAGAATAGTTGTGAATTAACACTTACACCATAAAATGAAAATATAGATGGAGTAAACATATGTTGTTTAGTGGTAAAGATTTAAGGAAGCTTATAATTCCGCTTATGTTTGAACAGCTGCTTGCTGTTCTTGTAGGACTTGTGGATACACTTATGGTATCCCAGTCAGGAGAAGCGGCAGTTGCAGGAGTTGCACTTGTTGATAATATCAACAGGCTTATCATACAGGTTATGGCAGCACTTGCGACAGGTGGCGCTGTTGTCTGCAGTCAGTATATAGGTAAAGGCAGGGATGATGAATCAAGAAAGTCAGGAGCGCAGCTTGAGACCGTTTTGTTAGTATTTTCAGTTATAATGACTGCATTTTCAGTTTCATTTACAAGACCACTGCTTAAGATGATATTCGGAACAGTTGAAGAGTCTGTTATGGATTGTGCAGTGCTGTACTTTATGATAACAGCGCTTTCGTATCCATTCTTAGGAATGTATAATGCGGGTGCGGCGATATTCAGAAGTGTAGGCAACAGTAAGGTAAGCATGAATATAAGCATACTTATGAATGTGATTAATGTAGCTGGAAATGCGTTGTTTGTATTCGTATTTAAGTGGAGTGTAGCTGGTGTTGCACTTTCTACTGCGCTCAGCCGTGTGGCAGCAGGTATCGTTATGTCAGTGCTTGTGTGTGGTAAGACGAACCCTGTAAGAATAGACCATATAAAGTACTTTGTTCCGGACTGGAACTATATAAAGAAAATTCTTACAATAGGTATTCCATCCGGTATTGAAAATGGAATGTTCCAGATAGGCAAGCTTATGGTTGTAAGTATGGTTGCTACATTTGGAACAGCCTCAACAGCAGCGAATTCTGTAGGTTATACGGTTATTGATTTTGCTAATATACCGGCTGCTTCTATGGGACTTGCACTTATAACGGTTGTAGGACAGTGTATAGGCGCAGGTGAGAAAGAACAGGCGAAAATGTATACAAAAAAGGTGCTATGGTGGTCTTATATTGGTGACTGGGCATGTAACATACCACTGTTCTTTGCAGCAGGATTTATAGCCTCCTGGTTTCATCTTTCACCAGAAGCAACACATATTACTGTCACTATATTAAGATGTTTTAATGTTGTATCACTTTTTATATGGCCGCTTTCATTTACATTGTCGAATCCTTTAAGGGCTTCGGGAGATGTAAAGTATACTATGATTGTGAGTATAGTATCGATGTGGCTTTTCCGTGTCGGCAGCAGCTATATATTCGGAGTTGTACTTGGACTTGGTGTGCTTGGTGTATGGATAGGAATGTTCGTAGATTGGGCTGCAAGATCATTATGTTTTGTCATAAGATTTGTGAGTGGCAAGTGGCTTGAGAGAGGGTCGCTGGCGTAGATTGTTATAAAATAAATATACTTTAATAAATCAGTGGTTGCAATATTAAAATATATATGATATTCTATGAGTATAGTATACTAATAGAATTAATACAAGGGCAGTAAGAATTGCAAAAAATACTAACATAAATCATTTGCAGATATATAATAGTAAGAATGTCATACAGTCAGAGAAGTAAAGTGTTCTTTGATTGTATGACATATATATATTTGTGTAACATGTATTTTAAGAGATGGCAGTTGTGTTTAATGCCTGTATTCTAAATTTCAAGCTGAATTCAGCATCAAAGATATTTCCCAAAACAATAAAATAATTAAATAGAAACAATATTGATAATAAGTATGTATGTATTATGCAGAAAGGCGTAAAATGGCTTATAATAAGAACAGTAGGACTTATGATGATGTTATTGTAAAAGAGTTCTGGAGGGATAATGACAGATTTGCAGACCTTTTTAATGCAGTTTTGTTTAAAGGAAAGTGTGTTGTAAAGGCAGATGAATTGCAGGAAATGGATACAGATGTATCAGGAACAATTAAAGTTAAAGATTATAAAGAAACTTTAAAAAGAGCAAGAGATGTTGTCAAAAAATATTATAATGGTATAGAATTTAATATATTAGGGCTGGAGATGCAGGAAAAAGTACATCTTGCAATGCCGTTAAGAACAATGGTATATGATGCACTTGGATATATTAAAGAGTATAATCAGATAAGGCAGAAGAATATGGAGTCTGGCTATAAAGGAAGTGACAAAGAAGAATTCCTGTCTGGGCTTAAGTATTCTGACAGATTTCATCCTATAATAACGATAGTATTTTATTATGGAGAGAAAAAATGGAACGGACCAACAAGCCTTAGTGATATGATGGTGGATATGCCAGCAGAGATTAAGGAAATGTTTAACGATTATAACATTAATCTCATACAGGCAGCTGACCAGAAGACATATAACTTTAATAATGATGATGTAAAGGCATTGTTTGATATTATACACAGCATCTACAATAAAGATTTTGAGTATTTGGCACAAAAATATGCCAATAAATCATTACCGGTTGACTTTATTGATATGATAGGCAGGATTACAGGAACAAAAAATTTTATAATAACATCGGACGATGTAAGGAAAGGCAAGGTGGTTAAAGTGGAAATGTGGAGTGCGATGAAAGAATTCAGGGAAGGCGGCAGGCTTGAAGGCAAAGACCAGGCAATGTTAGAGAATATAAAGGCACTTATGAGAAAACTGAACCAGTCAGAAGAGGAAGCTATGGATACACTTGATATAGGCGAGGAGGATAGGGAAAGGTATCATAAGATGCTTAATGCCTAAAGATAATAATATGGGTTTATTATAATGAATGGTGCTATCTCTTAAGAATAAGAGATAGCAAAGACAGGGAAGAATCTAAGAATATGTTGATAGCAATGCTGGAAGTGCTGCTGTCGAGTACAAAGAAGAAAGAAAAAATGCAGCAGCTAGAAGGCTATGGACTGAAAATGACAACAGAACTGGAAGGGTGTGTGAGTGATATGTGTAATATAAGTGAGGCTATATTAGAACGAGCTCTGGAAGAGGGGCTAGAGAAAGGAATAGAGCAAGGAATAGAGCAAGGAATAGATCAAGGTCTAGAACAAGGAATAGAACAAGGAATAGAGAAGAATCAGTTAGATAATATAGTAAAGCTGATGAAAAAACTAAGCCTGACAGAAGAAGAGGCAATGGACATGTTGGATATAGCTAAGGAGAATAGGATAAGGTATCATGATATACTTAAGAAATAAGAGCAGATAGGAAGAATATATCTTAAGGTGCGACAGGACAGTAATAACAGTAAGGATTGAATATAATATTTATGAAGCGTGTGTATGAATAATGACATACGCTTTATTTAATACTTTTTATATTGATTTTGTATAAGATAAATAAATTAAAACTGTGAATTGTGCTGAAAATATTTAAAGTGCATAAAAGAGTAAGCATAAACGATTTTTCGACTTTCAATCCTTACATCATATAATTACAAAATTAAATATGTTATTATAAAAGCTCTTAAATCATGGTGTACCGGTATACAACAAAAATTTAAGAGCTTTTTTATATTATTTTCATCAGTTTTGTACAAAATATCCAAAATAAAACTAGCGATACCGCCGAAAATGTGGAAAATACCCAAATAATCATTGATTTTTGTGGACAAAAATGAGATACTAGATGCAAAGTTCGGTTGAGGTGACTTCGCCGGATACAACGGGTACACCGTAATATATTAGGAGGTAAGTTATGAAGAGACAGACAAAACGCAGAATAATGGCGTTAGTTATGGCTGCTTTGATGGTAGTTGGATTGATTCCTACTGGATTCGAAGCTAAGGCGGTTTCAGCAGCTAATAATGTGTATACATTTGATGCATCGGCAGAAACAGCTATAACAACAGCTGAAAAGAAAGCAGATATAGCAGCAGGTAAGTATGGTACAGAAGGATACTTTACATTATCTGGAAAAGTAACAAGAGGAAACAGCAGTACATTTTCTGCAGAACTTGCAAAGGGAGCTGATGATAAAGAAGAAGGAGCACTTACATTTACAGTAACAGGAACAGCAGATGTTGTAGTTACAGCAACAAGTACAGGAAGCACTAATACATCAGACCTTGCATTAGTAGATGCATCAGGAAACAAGATTGATGGAATCAAGGCTGTAACAGGTACAAAGCCAGAAACAGAGATTAAGTACACTAATCTTGCAGCAGGAACATATTCAATAATAGCACCTAAGGATGGAGAAAATAATAGAGGCGTAAGAGTTCTTAGTGCGGTAGTTACAGAAATTGCGGCAGCAGTAGTTACATCAGATTATACATTTGATGCATCAGCAGAAACAGCTATAACAACAGCTGAAAAGAAAGCGGATATAGCAGCAGGTAAGTATGGTACAGAAGGATACTTTACATTATCTGGAAAAGTAACAAGAGGAAACAGCAGTACATTTTCTGCAGAACTTGCAAAGGGAGCTGATGATAAAGAAGAAGGAGCACTTACATTTACAGTAACAGGAACAGCAGATGTTGTAGTTACAGCAACAAGTACAGGAAGCACTAATACATCAGACCTTGCATTAGTAGATGCATCAGGAAACAAGATTGATGGAATCAAGGCTGTAACAGGTACAAAGCCAGAAACAGAGATTAAGTACACTAATCTTGCAGCAGGAACATATTCAATCATAGCACCTAAGGATGGAGAAAATAATAGAGGTGTAAGAATCTTAAAGACAGTAGTTACACAGACATCAGGTGGAGAAAGACCAGCAAGAGCTGACTGGAGCGGAGTAGTTGCACCAGTACTTGGTGATGTGACATCAAAGGATGGTAAGATAACAGTTCCATTTACAATGGTTATTGGTTATGATGGTGCTGATAAAGTTGTAGTTACTATGACAGATGAAGCAGGTAAGGAAGTAGCTTCAGAAAGTTATGCAAAGGATACAACAGGAGCAAGTGTCACATTTACTCCAAGTGCATCAGGTAAATATACATTCTCAATCAAGGCAGTTCGTGATGGCGGAGCAGACAAGACAGGCGCAGAAACAAAGACAGCAGATTTTGTACTCCCATTAGCAACATCTGCTATAGGCAGCATTTACAACAAAGGTAACGGAAGTGTTGCTGTAGAATGGTCAGCAGTTAAAGAAGCTACATCATATGTTGTTGAATATTCAAATGATGGCAAAAACTGGGCATCATTAGATGCAGCAGATAAGACAGAGGCTACTATAAAGGGACTTACAGTAGGTTCTGAATATTCAGTAAGAGTAGTTGCTAAGAGAGGTGAAGACACAACAACTTCTAAGGAAGCAACAATCAAGGTAACAAAAGAAGCACAGCAGAAGTGGGGACAGATTACTTATGGTAACGGCGCAAGCTCATCTAAGGACAGCTTTACAGGTTCTGCTAATGAAGGCAAGGTAACAATCAAGAGTGCAAGTGGTAAGTTAGTACCAGCTTCTTTTGATGGAGTGTCATTCTACTATACAGAAGTTCCTGCATCACAGAACTTCACATTAAGAGCTAAGGTAACAGTTGATTCTTGGACATTATCAAACGGACAGGAAGGCTTCGGTCTTATGGCAGCTGATAAGTTAGGTGGTTCAGGATGGAACAACTCTTATATGGCAGTAGCTTCTAAGACAGAATATTACTGGAATGAAGAAACAAAAGAAGTAACAACTGATAGTTCAGCAACAAAGGTATCTCAGAAGATTGGTCTTGCATCACAGGAAAAGACAGGTGTGACAAAGGACAACATTGCTGCTATTGAAGCTAATGATACAGCAACTGTTCAGGCGAACTTTAAGTCAACATCTTATCCACTTGAGCAGAGATATCCAGAAGCTAAGAATATAATAGGTAACTCTACTAATACACCAGCAGATGCTGGAGATATAACAGAGATGTACCTTACAATCCAGAAGAATAATACAGGTTACTTTGTAACTTATGAGTCAGCAGATGGTTCATATTCAACAACAAAGAAGTATTATGATACTGAGGCACTTGAAAGAATTGATTCTGATTATGTATATGCAGGTTTCTTTGCATCAAGAAATGCAACAGCAACATTCTCAGATATAACATTTACAACAATTGATCCTAAGGAAGATGCACCAGCAGAAGAAAGACCTATTGAAAAGGTGGCAGTTAACACATATGTACAGTCTGCCACAGCAACAGGTAGTGCTGATTATGAATTCTTATTCTCAGCTAACTGCGATGGTACATTATCAATCGAGGATGCTAATGGAGAAGTTATTGTTTCTGATGTAGAAGTAAAGGCAGATACACTTGTTAAGCCAGCTAGTGTAACACTTAACAAGGGTAAGAATGAATATAAGATAAACTTTACACCAGCAGAAGGATATAAGCCAAATGGCGAATATTCAGCAATGGAATCTTATGAAACAGTAGTTATTGATCATACAGTAACTTATAAGACATTCGGTGAAGCAGGTCAGTCTATCTGGGTTGCACCAGATGCAAAGGGTTCAGGTTCTAAGGAAGATCCTATGAGCATCTATGATGCTGTTAAGTATGTAATGCCTTCACAGCAGATTGTTCTTACAGAAGGTACATATAAGCTTGAATCACCATTAAAGATTGCAAGAGGTATCAATGGTACAGCAGATCAGATGATATACATGGTAGCAGATCCAGATGCAAAGACTCGTCCAGTTATTGACTTCCAGGGACTCTGTACAGGTATGACTATCGGTGGTGATTACTGGTATTTCAAGGGATTTGATGTAACAGGTTCAGCAGATGGACAGAAGGGACTTCAGGTTTCAGGAAGCCATAACACATTAGATCAGATTGAAACATATCATAATGGTAACACAGGACTTCAGATCAGCAGATTAAATGTAACAGATACATATGCTGAATGGCCTTCATACAACTTAATCCTTAACTGTACATCATATGGTAATGCAGATAAGGGTTATGAAGATGCAGACGGATTCGCAGCTAAGCTTACAGTAGGTGACGGAAACGTATTTGATGGCTGTATCGCTCATCACAATGCAGATGATGGATGGGATCTTTTCGCAAAGGTTCAGACAGGTTCTATCGGTTCAGTAACTATCAAGAATTCTATAGCATATGCTAACGGATATCTTGAGGATGGAACTAACGCAGGTAACGGTAATGGATTCAAGATGGGTGGAGACAGCATGCCTGGTTCACACGTACTTGAGAATTCAATAGCATTTGCAAACAAGGCAAAGGGTATTGATTCTAACTCATGCCCAGATATCAAGGTAAAGAATTGTACATCAATTAACAATCAGGGTGCTAACGTAGCATTCTATACAAATTCAGCTAAGAATACAGATTTTGAGGCTACAGGAGTAATATCATTTAGAACAGCTAAAGAAGATGTTGCAGAAAATATCAAACCAGTTGGTTCACAGGATTTAACAAAGATATATAAAGCAACAAACTTCTACTGGGATACAGCTTCTAAGACTTCATTCAACACACCAGCAGCTGGTGAAGCAGTAACAACAGTTTCAGCAGACTGGTTTGCAAGTCTTGATTACTCATCTATATTAGATGGTAATAAATCAGTAGCAGGTATTGTAAGAAATGCTGATGGTACAATAGCACTTGGTAACATCTTTAAGCTTACAGATAAGGCTCCAGCAGGAGTTGGTGCTGATTTCTCAATAGAGAAGTTAACTAAGTCATCAAATCCTACAATCGGTACTCCAGTACCTACAGGAGATAAGGCTAATACAGCACTCTATGTTGTATTAATCGTACTTAGTGTTCTTGCCCTTGGTGGTGTATGCTTCTATGAAGTAAAGAGAAAGAAGAACAGAGTTAAATAAGTTTATATCCTAATATACCTAATATATAGTATAAGACAGCCGTTTTATGGTTAATCCATAAAACGGTTGTTTTTTGTGGAAATTGCTTTTGTAGAAATTGTTTTTATAGAGAATTATGTGTTATTTGAATGTGCTTTTTTATAAAAAGTACATATAAAATATTTTACAATAATTAAATACGATAATTAATCAAAAGTCATATAAATGATAAAAGATATTATAAAATGATTGTATCTATCATAATTTACCTAATTATTTTAAGTGGATTTTTTAGAATTGATGTGATAAAATCTAAAAGTATAAAGGCAAAGATGATGAGAGGTGTCAGGTTATGAGTGAAGTTTCTACAATGGAGAGAGTTATTCGTTCGGATGTTTCTAAGGATGAATGCAAAAAGATAGAGAAGGTGCTTAGAAAGAATAATATTTCATATTTTGAGAGATGGAAGTTTCATACAGGCCTGTTAAGATTCCTTAACAATGATAAGAATGCAAAGTGTGACATTCTTGTTCATATGGATTCTTTTGAAAAGGCTAAGAATTTATTGGAACAGAATCATGAGAATATTGGGTAGGATTGTAGAAGTGCGTAGCAATAAACAATCCGTAGGTATCAAAGTCGGTGGTTTTTGACCAGGACATCATAATAAGACTATAAAATAGCAAAGTAATATGATTATAAAACAAGATTATAAAATAGCAAAATAATAGGATTATAAAATAATATCATAAAATAATAAAGATAATAAAGATGTTATATGGTGATACTATATGTACACATGGTACAGACAAGCTGTGATATGAATGAACATTCGATTCATATTACAGCTTTTGTTAAATAATATTTTACATCTTATTATAGAACTATTGATGATAGATAGAATAAGTAAATGTCGAATGGAGTTATTGTATGATAAAACATAATTATGTCAGTAAACTAAAGAATGTAATGAGAAAAAATATTAAAAAGAATATAGCAATGCTAGCATGCATAACAATGTCAGGTACGCTCTTGCTTACAGGATGTGGAAAATCATCAGAGACAGCGGCTGATATTGATAACACAAACAACAGCCGTGAAGTTGTAACAGAGGAAGTAACAACAAGAGATGTGCATCCTTATGATATAACATTGACATTTACAGGGGATATTAATCTTGCTGAGGGTGAGCCGACAACAAAGGAACTGGATAAAAATGATGGAGATATAACAAAGTGTATATCGCCTGAACTCATAAAATATATGAAGGCTGCAGATATAACGCTTGTAAATAATGAGTTCTGTTATAGTGACAGAGGGCAGCCATTGCCTAATAAAATGTGGACTTTCAGGGCTAAACCAGAAAGAGCGAAGGTGCTTAATTTGCTAGGTGTAGATGTTGCGCAGCTTGCCAATAATCATGTATATGATTATGGTGCTGATGCCATGAATGATACATTTGCAGCACTTGAAGCTGCAGGAATACCTTATGTAGGAGCCGGTAAGAATCTTGATGAGGCCATGAAGCCATATTATGCAACAGTTGATGGTAAAAAGATAGCGATAGTGGCAGCTTCAAGGGCAGAAAAATATAAGATGACACCACAGGCAACTGATTCTACACCAGGAATTCTTAGATGCTATGATACAGAGCTGTTCATACAGACTATTAAAGAAGCAAAAGAAAATGCCGACTATGTAATAGCGGTTGTTCACTGGGGAACAGAGCATACAACAGTTCTTGAAGAGGTTCAGAGGTCAACAGCGAGAGATTATATAGATGCTGGTGCAGACGTAATAATAGGTGGTCATAGCCACTGCCTTCAGGGAATAGAGTATTATGAAGATAAGCCAATATTCTATAGCCTTGGAAATTTCTGGTTTGATGAATACAATGTTGACACTATGCTTGTTAATATAAGGATAAGTGGTGATGATGATACAGAGGGAAAAGTAGATGTATCAGTAGTTCCAGCAGTTCAGGATGGAACGCTTTCAGGCTGTGTAACTCGAATATGTACTGAGGATTCAGATAAAGACAGAATATTCAGCCTGCTTAACAAAGTTAGTATTAATGCAAATGTAGATGATAGTGGAGTGGTTACACAGGTGAAATAATCTATGACCCTGTTTGTCTTTGTTACAAACAGGGTCATAATTTCTTTTTAGTAGGGAAATAAAATGGGCTTCAAGTGCAGCACACTCAAGCCCACAGAGTATGGCTATGCCTCATCCAGCGACTGCATATAAGCATGCATGGATTCAGCTACGATTTTACTATGTGCAACAGCTTCAACAACGGTTCTTGCACCATTTACAACATCACCTGATGCGAATATGCCTGGTCGGGATGTATGACCGGTTTCATCAGCTTCTAGAAGTCCACGTTTGTTGGCGTTAAGACCTTTAGTTGTATTAACAAGTCTTGTCATAGGTCCCTGGCTTATAGAGATGATAACACTGTCAGATTCATACAGCTTGTCTGTTCCTTCTACATCAGTGAAAGAACCATCTTCATTCTCTATGATATCACGGAATATAACTCCATTATCCTTAATCTCAACAGGACGTTTATTATATTCAAATTCAACACCTTCAAGCTTGGCATAGCTGTATTCATACTGGCTTGCAGCAACCTCTTTAGTTATAGAGAAGCATGTGAGGTAACGTACGCCTTTTCTTATGGCAGTTCTAGCTACGTCCATGGCAGCATTACCGGCACCGATTACAATAACACGTTTACCAAGCTTATAGCTGTCAGGGTTGTTTAAGTAGTTAATACCAAAATGAACGTTGCCAAAGGTTTCACCTTTGATATGTAGAGTATTAGGATTCCATACACCTGTACCTACGAATATTGCCTTATATCCGTCACGGAAGAGATCCTCGATAGTTATGGCACCTCCGATAGTTGTATTCGGACGTACCTTAATACCTTTAAGTTCAAGATGGCGGTATTCTATATCATCAAGCACTGCTTTAGGAAGTCTGAACTCAGGGATTCCGTATCTTAAGACACCACCAATCTTATCTTTTCCCTCAAATATAGTTACCTGATATCCATATCGTGCAAGTATAATAGCGATAGTGATTCCGGCTGGACCTGAGCCAATAATAGCGACACGTTTACCATTGGAAGGTTTAGGACCTTCGGTCATCTTGTTAGCATAAGTTGTGGATATGTAATTCTCTATAGTAGAAAAATGAACTGGAGCTCCTTTACGCCCAAGTACACAGTGCCCCTCGCACTGGTTTTCATGGTTGCAGACAAGACTGCATACAGTCGTAAGAGGGTTGTTTTCAAACAACATTTTACCAGCTTCATCAAGCTTGTTTTCTTTAAGAAGTCTGATAGCCAGAGGAATGTTAGTGTTTATAGGACAGCCCTTCTGACACTGTGGAACCTTGCACTGAAGACAACGATTAGCTTCATCCATTACATGTAATGCCATAAAATACCTGCTTTCTGCGCAGAATGCGCTTTATAATAAAAAGAGCTAAGATGCAACTTAAATGTACATCTTAGCTATATTTTATCATATGGATAAAAATATTAAAACAAAAGATAATATTTTAACGAGTATTAAACAAGTATTTAAACAAGTATTTAAATAAGTATTTTAACGAATATTTTAATAAATGTTTTAATGAAAATTTATGATGATATTTATCTTAATTCCCTTATAAACATATATAATTCAGAAGCATAAGCAGTAGCTTCATAATCTCTTGAAATGGTTGTGCCATCTTCATACTCAACAGTAAGGGTTAACTGTGTTTTAAGAGAGGACTGGTTATAAAGACAGAAGCTTATATAAAGGTGTTCAAAGTCATTATAATCAGCGGAATATCCGTTTGCATGGTCTATATAAAGAAACTTTTCTTTTGAGTTAAATAAGCTGAATGTATGATATCCAAAATCAGCAGATGGTCTGAAAAGAGAATGCTGCATGCCATATTCCTCAGATATTTTATAGTTATTTTCGATAATCTCATCAGGAACAGGTTCGCGTGTAAGTAAATGTGTGTTTTCATCAGATGAGGATAAAGTTATCCGTCTGATTTGTGATGTGCTGTCGGTCAGCTGCATGTTGAGATCAAAGTATAACACCATGGTCTGGTTCTTTCCCTGTGGTCCCCATGCCTGTATGTTGCTGGCATGGTCAGCAGAATTCCTGCTGTATGCAAGTGACAAGCCCCCTTTTCCAAGTTCTTCATTGTTCTCACCAGCATATACTTTAAGAGTTGATGATGATGGACTGCTATGACTGCTATTCAGTGATGGTAATAATATATTATAAGATATAATGCATAATGTAACAGCAGCGGCAATAGCAACAGCGGTTATTATATAGCTTAAGCCTTTGTGCGAAGACGCTTTTTCTGTATGTTTTAAACCGGCTCTGCCAGTGCCATAAGGCGTGCGGTTATCCATAGTATGTGAGTTATCCATAGTATGTGGATTGTCCATAGTATGTGAGTTATCATCATCTGTCATTGCAGCCATAAGAGTCCGGTTTATAAGCTCGTCGCTTACATTTATTTTGCTGCAGTCTTTATCGAAGGCATCTTTAAAATTCATAATCGTTCACCTCTTTTCTTAAGATTTCCCTTGCTCTTTTTAGACGTGTTCTTACATTTACAGTAGATATACCAAGAATATCTGATATTTCATAAGTTGAGTACTGCTCATGATAGAAAAGATATATTACATCGCGGTACTTTTGCGGAAGGGCAGCAACAGTTTCCCATACATACATCGAATCTATATCAAAATCCTTATAAGAGCTGCTGTTTAGTGGTTCGTAAGAATTGTTTGTATACCCCGAAGAATTATTTACTGCGCTATCTGAGCTTACAATAGAAGAATTATCATCGTATTCACAATTATCATTGACACTTTTAATAACCTTTGAATTCCATGAACTTTTAATAGTATTGATACATTCATTCACAGTTACTTTAAGCAGCCAGGCCTTTATGTGTATATCTGATTCAAATGTCTTATCATATGTGTATAATTTGATGAATACATTCTGAAATATATCTTCTGCCTCACTGACGTTTTTGGTTTTAAGAAGCGCCATTCTGTAGACGTCATTACTGTACATCTTAAGAATACGTTCATATTCTTTTGTGTTGTTTTTATATCCCATGCTGTTTCCCCCTGCTGTTATCTGGATATTGCTAATATTAACACAAGCATATGTATTATTGTAATATGCTGTGTATAGATAATACAATTACATGAAGAAAAATGTGACAAAAAAACATAGGTATATAAAAATAAATAGGCACATAAAAAATATAGGCATATAAAAATAAATAGTTTTTTAATAAAATATTTATATTTATACAATTTGTTGTATAACATTGTATTTTACTTGTATTTTGTATTCACTTCCCAAGGCTTTAACATATAAAATATATTAAAATGTTATACTTGTATATAAATTTTATATTGGTATAATTGCATAAATACAAAATTAGTATTGTTAAAACTGTGAAAATGACCAATAGTCATTTACTTGTGCTTTAAATGTCTGTAAGAATTTTAACAGGAAATAAAATGAAAAAAAACAAAGAAAAGCCAGTGTTTATCTACAATAAGTGGAAATGTACCATGACTTTATAACTGGAGGATTATATAAAATTAGCTGAATAAAATTAAGCAATAATTAAAATTGTACTAAATAAGATACAAGAAATTGTATATATTTTAAAATGTTTATAAAAATCATTGTTAAAAAATAAATTATTTGGCTTTACATTTACAAAAAATGGGTATAAAATCCGCAGTATGAAAACGAAAGGATAAGGAGATGGTTTTTTGAATGATTTAGCACAGAAGCTTATTGAAGAACTTCAATGTGAGACCGTCTTTACGATTCCTGTTTTGGGTGGAATACCAGTTTCAGAGGCAGTTGTGGTCACATGGATCATTATGGCTGTGCTGGTTATAGTTGCATTTATACTTACCCGAAACCTTAAAGTGGATCATATAAGTAAGAGGCAGGCTGTTGCAGAAAGTATAGTAACAGGTCTTATGAATATGGTTCAGGGAATGGTTGGCGAAAAAGGCAGGAAATATGTGCCTTATCTCACAACAGTTATGTTGTATATTGGCGTTTCCAATATCATCGGACTGTTTGGCTTTAAGTCCCCAACTAAGGACTTAAGAGTCACGGTAGCACTGGCACTTATGAGTATTATACTTATTGAAGCAGCTGGTATCTATCACAAAGGTGTTAAACGCTGGTTACACGGCTTTGTTGAACCGGTTGCAATAGTAACACCTATAAACATTCTTGAAGTAGTAACAAAGCCACTTTCGCTTTGTATGCGACTTTTTGGTAATGTATTAGGAGCTTTCGTTATTATGGAGCTTCTTAAGATGATACTTCCGGTAGGTCTTCCGGTTGTATTCAGTCTGTATTTTGATATATTTGATGGTCTGTTACAGGCATATGTTTTTGTATTCCTTACATCATTATATATTGATGAGATTACAGAGTAGTGCATATAGCGTATATATGTATGGCACAGTTATATGCAGGATAAAGTCTGATAAGGCTTGTGCAGCCAGCAGAAGATATTATTAGAAAAGAATCTGGAAACTTAAGAAAGAAAAAGGAGATTAGATTATGAGTGGAACAATCATAGCTATTGGCGCAGGTATCGCCGTATTAGGTTCATTTGGTGCAGGTATTGGTATTGGTATAGCAACTGGCAGGGCTTCAGAAGCTGTTGCAAGACAGCCAGAGGCAGAAGGCAAGATTACAAAGACACTTATTCTTGGTAGTGCGTTGGCAGAGGCTACTGCTATTTATGGTTTCGTTATCGCCCTTATGATTATCGTTATGCTTGGCTAATCCGCATGGATTAAGCATAAAGGCATGATGGTATCGTATGTTTATATCCGGTATTATCCGGGTACATAATAAAAATGTATCTACATTTTGATGTATGAATGTACATAATATAATTGTACATAAAGTATATCAGATAGAATATAAGCATACAGATAACATAGAATACATAGAATAGACTACGAAGAAAGGCAGGAAAATAAGATGCTCCAGTTAGATGTTTGGAATGTTTTATTTACAATTATTAACCTTTTAATTCTCTTCGTGCTTATGAGAATATTCTTATACAAGCCAGTTCAGAAGATTATTGCTAAAAGGCAGGAGGAAGCTGACAGACAGTTTGGCGAGGCTGCTGCTAAGCAGAGTGAGGCTGAGGAGCTTAAGACAAAGTATCAGGCTGTGTTAAGCGATGCAGAGAATGAGAAGAAAAAGGTTGTTTCTGAAGCAAGAAAGACTGCTGATGAAGAATATCAGCGTATAGTTGCAGATGCCCACAAGACAGCATCACAGATTAAGGATGATGCTGAGGCAGAAGCTATAAGCCAGAAGGAACAGATATTAAAGAAGGCAGAAAAAGAAATTGCAGATATGGTTGTTGATGCTGCTGCTAAGGTTGTAGCAAGCAACAGTAAAGATACAAATGCTGCACTTTATGACACATTTTTGAATAAAGCAGGTGATAGATAGTGATACAGACAGCGATTGATTATGCATCAGAATTACATAAAACAGGTATGTCGCACGAAGAGTTATCCACTATTAAGGATATATTCGATGTTGTACCACAGGTTAAGGAAGAACTTAGTGACCCAACAGTATCACTTGAGAAAAAACATCTTGTGATTCAGAAGGTATTCTCTAAGAATGTGAGAAATTTCTTACAGCTTTTATGTGATAACGATGATATAAATTTATTTGATGAAGTATGTAAGGCTTTAAAGGAGCTTGAGATGACTCCTGAACAGAAGGAAAGTACAGCAGTACTTACTTATGTTGAGGCACCATCTGATGAACAGCTTGCAGGAATCAAAAGCTTTATAGCAAAAGAATTCCACAATCCTGATATTAAGTTAGAGATGGTACAGGATTCATCTATAAAGAGTGGTTTCGTGCTAAAGGTCGGCTCTAAGGAGTATGACTGGAGTGAGAAAGCACGTATTGACCAGTTAAAGAGCAGCATAGCAAAGGCTGTAAGTGCTGGTAAGACTACAGCAAGTGAGGAAGGTATACTTTCAATACTTGAGGCTAATATCAAGGATTTCGAGCTTGCAGTTAAGGATAAGGAAATAGGTGTTGTTAACTGGGTTGGTGATGGTATCGCCAATGTTGACGGCATTGACCACGCATTTTACGGTGAAATCGTTGTATTCGACAGCGGTGTAAAAGGCATGGTTCAGGATGTAAGACGTGATGAGGTCGGTGTTATCCTTTTTGGTAGTGATGTGACAGTTAAGGAAGGCAGCAAGGTCGCACGTACAGGCAAGATGGCTGGTGTTCCAGTTGGTGAAGGCTTCCTTGGAAGAATAGTTGATGCACTTGGATCACCTATAGATGATAAGGGTGATATCCAGGCAGATGGTTACAGACCAGTAGAGTGTGAAGCTCCTGGAATAACTGAGCGTAAGTCAGTATCCGTTCCTATGGAAACAGGTCTTCTTTCTATAGATTCCATGTTCCCTATAGGACGTGGACAAAGAGAGCTTATCATAGGTGACAGGCAGACTGGTAAGACAGCTATCGCAACAGATACTATCATAAACCAGAAGGGTAAGGATGTTATCTGTATATATGTAGCTATAGGACAGAAAGCATCTACTATTGCTAAGCTTGTTAATACATTAAAAACAGCAGGTGCCATGGATTATACAACTATTGTATCAGCAACAGCAGCAGATCCAGCGCCACTTCAGTATATAGCACCTTATGCAGGTACAGCCATGGCAGAGTATTTCATGCACAACGGAAAGGATGTTCTTATTATATATGATGACCTTTCTAAGCATGCGGTTGCTTACAGAGCTATATCACTTCTGCTTGAGCGTTCACCAGGACGTGAGGCTTATCCAGGTGATGTATTCTATCTGCATTCAAGACTTCTTGAAAGATCAAGCCGTCTTTCACCAGAAGCAGGTGGAGGTTCTATAACAGCACTTCCTATTATTGAAACACAGGCAGGTGACCTTTCAGCATATATTCCAACCAATGTAATATCTATTACAGATGGTCAGATATTCCTTGAAAGTGAGCTGTTTTTCTCTGGTCAGAGACCAGCCGTTAACGTAGGTCTTTCTGTATCCCGTGTTGGTGGTGCAGCACAGACTAAGGCTATGAAGAAGGCAGCAGGAAGTATCCGTATCGATCTTGCGCAGTATCGTGAGATGGAAGTGTTTACACAGTTCTCATCAGATCTTGATGAGGGTACTATGAAGCAGTTACAGCATGGACGTGCACTTATGGAACTTCTTAAACAGCCTATGAGTCATCCATTTAGTATGGCAGAGCAGGTTATTATACTTGTATCAGCTAATGCGCATGTATTCAGTGATATTGAGCTTTCTAAGATCAAGGGCTTCAGGGCAGATATGCTTGAGTTCTTCCATAGCCAGCATTCAGAGATAGTTAATACTATTGAATCAACTAAGGATCTTACAGATGAGACGAAGGAAGCTATTATAGCAGCAGCTAACGAGTTCAAGAGTGAAAGATAAGGGGGATTGCTATGGCGAATACTAAAGAAATTCAGGCCAGAATAAGTAGTATTCATGATACGATGAAGATCACCAAAGCCATGTATATGATGTCCTCAGTTAAGCTTAGAAAGGCTAAGCAGAAGCTTGAGAATACCGAACCTTACTTTTATGGATTACAGGATCAGATAAGAAGTATATTATTCCATTTTCCTACTATGCAGCATCTTTTCTTTGATAACAGAAATGTAGATATACATGAGAGTGTCAAGAAAAAAGCATTTATTGTCATAAGTGGTGATAAGGGTATGGCAGGAGCTTATAACCATAATGTTTTAAAGGAAGCAAAGAGGTTGTGTGACGAGGCAGAACAGTATAAGATATTTGCCATCGGAGAAACAGGAAGGGCTTACTTTAGCTCACTTGGTTATAATGTGGAGAATTCTTTCAGATTCTCTGCAAATAACCCATCAGTCCATAGAGCCAGAGTTATAACGGAGGATATAGTGGAACGTTATAAGAAGGAAGAGATGGATGAGGTGTATATCGTGTATACTAAGATGGAGCATGGCATGAAGGAAGAAGTTCAGGTTGAACAGCTTCTTCCTCTTAAGACTAACGAATTCATCAAGGAAGAGTTAGCAGCTAATGCCAGACAGGGAAAGAGCAACGGTACACTTGAGGATTTTGAAGGTAATGATGATTATTTCGTTATCTATCCATCTCCAAAGGTTGTTCTTAATGATCTTACATATAATTATGTTACAGGTTTCGTGTATGGAGCTCTTGTTGAGGGCTTTGCAACAGAGGAGAACGCCCGTATGGTTGCCATGCAGGCAGCTACAGATAATGCAGAAGCTATGCTTAAAGAGCTGTCTATAGAGTATAACCGTGTAAGACAGGCAGCCATAACACAGGAGATAACTGAGGTTATTGGTGGTGCAAAGGCTCTTAAGAAGAAAAAGATGAAGAAAAAAGCCCAGGCAGGATAAAAAGGGCTTCAGACTAGGCAGAAAGAGGTGTAATTCACGTGGAAGAGATGAAAGGAAAGATAGTACAGGTTTCAGGACCTGTAGTAGACGTTGAATTTGAAGGTAATTATCTTCCAGCTATCAAGGATGCACTTTATGTAATACAGGACGGTAAAAAGAAGGTTATGGAGGTTTCACAGCATATAGGTAATAATGTTGTTCGATGCATTATGCTTGCAGCGAGTGAAGGCCTTTGTAAGGATATGGAAGTCACAGCAACAGGAAGTGGTATATCAGTTCCTGTTGGCGAAAAGACTCTTGGACGACTTTTTAACGTTCTTGGTGATACCCTTGATGATGGAACTAAACTGGATGGTGAGGAGCACTGGAGTATTCACAGAGATCCTCCATCATTCGCAGAACAGAGTCCTGTAGTAGAGATGTTACAGACTGGTATCAAGGTAATCGACTTACTTGCACCATATGCAAAGGGTGGTAAGATAGGTCTGTTCGGTGGTGCTGGTGTTGGTAAGACAGTCCTTATTCAGGAACTTATAAGAAATATAGCTGCTGAGAGCGGTGGTTATTCTATATTTACAGGTGTAGGAGAGCGTAGCCGTGAAGGTAACGACTTATGGACTGAAATGAAGGAATCAGGAGTACTTGATAAGACAGCCCTGGTATTTGGTCAGATGAATGAACCACCTGGAGCAAGAATGAGAGTCGCAGAGACAGGACTTACTATGGCTGAGTATTTCAGAGATGTTAAGAAACAGGATGTGCTTTTATTCATTGATAACATATTCCGTTTTGTACAGGCAGGTTCAGAGGTTTCAGCACTTCTTGGACGTATGCCATCAGCCGTTGGTTATCAGCCAACTCTTGCAACTGATTTAGGTGAACTTCAGGAGAGAATCGCTTCAACAACAAAGGGTTCTATCACATCAGTACAGGCTGTATATGTACCTGCTGATGACCTTACTGACCCAGCTCCTGCAACAACATTCTCACATCTGGATGCAACAACGGTTCTTTCAAGAAAGATTGTTGAACAGGGTATATATCCTGCTGTTGACCCACTTGAGTCAACATCAAGAATCCTTGAACCCGATGTAGTAGGTGAGGAACATTATACTGTTGCAAGACGTGTTCAGGAGGTACTTCAGAAGTACAAGGAGCTTCAGGATATTATTGCAATTCTTGGTATGGAAGAGCTTTCAGAGGATGATAAGCTTACTGTATACAGAGCAAGAAAGATTCAGAGATTCTTATCACAGCCATTCCATGTAGCTGAGAACTTTACAGGTACTCCTGGTAAGTATGTTCCTGTCGAGGATACTGTTAAAGGCTTCAAGGCAATACTTGATGGTGAAATGGACGAATATCCAGAAGCTGCATTCTTTAATGTAGGTACTATTGAAGATGTTAAGGCTAAGGCTGAAACATTGAAATAAATCCCGCATTTTTACTTCGTAAAAACAAGGAGGTATGGGTTGAATACATTTTCATTGAAATTAATAGCCTGTGATAAGGTATTCTATGATGGACCATGTGAGATTCTTATATTTGATGGTTTTGATGGTGAGATGGCTATTATGGCTAACCATGAGCCTATGACATGTAGTGTTGAGACTGGAGAATTAAGATTCAGGGTTCCAGGAGAAACAACATGGCAGGAAGCTATAGTTTCGACAGGACTTCTTAAAGTTGAACACAATAAAGTTGACATAATAGTGTATTCAGCTGAAAGACCTGAAGAAATAGATAAGTTCAGAGCTGAGGCAGCGCTTGAAAGAGCGAGGGAACAGCTTGCACAGAAACAGAGTATTATGGAATACCACGTATCAACGGCATCACTGGCAAGAGCTATGGCCAGACTTCGTGGTGTAAAGAATCATGATGTGTAAATGACTTTTGACACTTACTGATGTATCAGGATTGCTACATTGCTATGCAATTCACGCAATCCTTAAACACCTTAAACTCCCCATTATCCGGTGGTATGGCTGCTGGATAATGGGGAGTTTTTTATGCAGCTGATTGAAAATATATCGCAGTAGCGATATAATAAAAAAGCTATATTATAATAAAAAAATAATCAGGTAGGAGATGGAAAATTTGAAGGGTAAAAAAAACATAAAATTATATCACGGCTCAGATGTTATAGTTGGTCAGCCTGAATATGGAAAAGGAAAATTAAATAATGATTATGGGAGAGGATTTTATTGTACAGAAGATATTAATCTTGCTAGAGAATGGGCATGTGCAAAGAATAACGATGGTTATGTCAATATGTATGAATTAGATATGTCAGAAATGAATATACTTAATCTCAATTCATCAAAGTATAATATACTTAACTGGCTTGCTGTATTAACTGATAACAGGACGTACTGGCAGAACGGGAGTGTCGCAGAAGAAGCTAAAAGGTATCTTAGAGAACATTTTTTGATTGATATATCTGATTATGATGTGATAATAGGTTATCGTGCAGATGATTCGTATTTTTCGTTTGCACAGGATTTTGTGGCAGGTGTTATATCGCTTCAGAAATTATCGGCAGCTATGAGGTATGGAAAGCTTGGGGAGCAGATTGTATTAAAAAGTCAGAAAGCATTTCAGACGATAAAATATACAGGAAATGAAAATGCGAGTCACGATATATATTATGTTAAGAAAGTGAAACGTGAAAAACAAGCAAGAAAAGAATACAGAATGAATAAAAAAGAAAAAGCAGATATTAATGACCTGTATATGCTTGATATTATGAGGGAGGGTATTGAAAATGGTGATGCACGCTTATCCGTGTGATTATGTAAATATGGCACAGAGAATAATGGGTGATATGCTTGATTATGCTGTTAATACATATGATGTGGAGATTGATGAGTTTTTTGGCATGTTTATAGTATCAGATATATCTAAACAGTTTCAGTCAGGTAATCCTACATATGTAGCGGGTAAAACTGGATGTGAATTGTTCAAAGAGGTTATAGCGGAATCAGGTCTTAAACTGGACGATAAAGAAGATGTAATGTACATTGATAAAACAGCAGAATACTGGACAGGCTGGGCACTTGCATATTATCAATGGTACACAGGCAGAACATTTGCAAAGATATGGAATGCTGTAAAGCTTAAAGATATAGTAGATATGTATCCTGTGTATCACGAGATGGATATACAACAGTTTGTTGATAGAATGAACGAACTGTGGGAAAGCTATTATATAGATACTAATCTAAAGAGGATCCGTATGCTTTCAGGTTATTCACAGAGAGAATTGTCAGAGTTATCAGGTGTGTCGTTAAGACAGATACAGTTGTTTGAACAAAGACAGAGAAATATTAATCATACCAAAGCTGAAAATGTATTCAGACTTGCAAAAATATTAAACTGTAAATGCGAGGATTTAATTGAAATATAATGGTGGTTTATTAAAGAACATAGTTAAATAAGAAAAAATGTCCTTTTTTTGCATAAAATGTCCTGTTTTTGTAAGTGATATTGCATAAATATTAATAAAGTGATAGATTCACAGATGTGGATGGAATAGAAATATAGTCATAAACGACTATAAAACACTCAAAACATATGCATGCTGAGCATATAGTTTCTTTGCATATATAGTATGATATTAGTGTTGAATTTGCGTTTGACACTTATATCATGGTATTATAAGTGTATAATTATACAAAGAAACTGAGGTCGGACAGATGTTAAAGATTGCCATATGTGATGATGAAAAGATTTTTGCAGAGAAAATCAAAGAATTGCTTGAAGTATATCTTGATAGTAAACACATTGCTCGTGAAATAAATATATATACATCCGGGATTGATTTTGTTGCATTGGGTGAGAATGTGATGGAATATGATATTGCATTTCTGGATATAGATATGAAAGATATGAACGGAATACAGACAGCTGATAAAATAAGAGTATACTCACAGGATATATATATAGCATTTGTGACAGCATATATTAATTATGCACCAGAGGGATATCGCTGCAATGCAATAAGATATATCCTTAAAAATAGCAATCAGCTGGCTGCATCTATATATGAATGTATGGATGCAATACTTGATAAGATAAGCAGCAGCCACAAAACGAAGACTATAGATTTCTGTGGCGGAAGCTGTGAGGTATTGGTAAACCAGATAATGTATATTGAAAGTAATAAGCATAAGCTTCTGTTTCATATAATTGGAAAAGATCCTGAGGATTACAGTATATATAGTACATTAAACGATGTTGAAAAAGAATACATAGAAGCAGATTTTTTGCGTGTGCATCAGAGCTATATGGTTAATATGAAGTATATTAGTAAGCTCGTAAGATATTATGTTATATTAGAGAATGGTGAACGTATAAGTATACCAAAGGTGAGGTATAGAGAGGTTGCTGACAGCTATATAGCATACAGGGGAAGATTATAATGGGGAATAGTATTAACAGCGTGATAATAATAACTATCGAAATGATAACCTGCAGAATGTTATATGAGTCTTTTGTTGTCCGTAAGAAAAATATAACAGATAAAGTATATAATATGAGTATGGTTATTCTCATAGGTGTAATGTTTATCATTTCCAGGATTCTTAAGACATATATACCAGTAAAGCTGTTGGCAGGGATGATAGCGATAGTTATATATATGTATATTATGGAACAGATAAGTATCATCAAGTCAGCAGCAATAGCCCTGATATATTATTCGGTGGCAATTGTGCTTGATTATCTTGTTATGCTCATTATGATAAGCATATTTGGAAGCTTGGAAAATGTCGGGAATATATCAGAAACTGCTGGTAACTCACTTATTATACTGAGCAGGGCAGTATTTTTATTAATAACGATATTCTTAAGGCAATATAGCCTTAGGAAGAATGTTAACAGAGTAGATGTAAGCAATAGCGATTGCAGAAAGCTTCTGTTTTTCCCAGTGTTTACAGTTTTTATTGTTATAGCACTTAGTGGAACGATGATGACGATGGATGCAACACAGCTTGCTGTCATATATTATGTAATAGCAGTAGGCGTTGTTATTATGGATATCATTATGTTTTATCTTGTAAAGGATATAATAATGAATTCATATAAGCTTCGTGAAAATGAGGTGTTAAAACAACAGGCAGCAGGACAGATAGAGTTATACAGAACTGTATCAGAGAATTTCGACAGGCAAAGAAGAAAAACACATGAGTATAAGAATCAGATGCTGTGTATAGAGACACTTGCTGAAAATGGGGAGTATGATAAGCTAAAAAGCTATGTTAAGAGCATAACAGGAAACCTTAACAGGGAACTTGATATGATAGATACTAATAACAAGATAGTTAATGCAGTACTTAATGCAAAGTATCATGAAGCTGTTGATAACAATATACTTATGGTATTCAAGATTAACGACCTTTCGGGAATAAATATATTAGATGAGGATATAGTCCAGGTGTTATCTAATCTTCTTGATAATGCAATAGAAGCAGCCAGGCAGTGCGATATTAATCACAGGCTGATAAAGCTTAAGTTCACATGCGAGGATGCACATACTATATTATCAGTGTCAAACACTTATAAATATGAACCACAGATTACAGATGATGGATATATGATAACAAGAAAGGAAGAAAAGCAGGAACATGGCTTTGGACTTCGCAATGTTATGGCAGTACTTGATAAGTATAATGCAAGGCATGTCATAAGATGTGAGAGTGGAGAGTTTTTCTTTGCTATGATGTTATAACAAAATAGTCTTTTTTTGCATTTTATGGTCTTTTTTTGCACACGATATTGTTATAGAATTATGTTAGTGATACATTGTATCTTAACATATGTTATGACATTTTATGACGCGTTAGAACAGCATAAGTTTTTGTATAATAGTGGCAAAGGATATGATTATCAGAAATTATATATAATATGAGGTAAGTAAGGTTGAAGATAGCCATATGTGATGATGAAAAAGTTGCTGCTGAATATATTGGTGAGGTGTTGGAGACATATTTTAAAGATAAATCAATGGAATATAGCATTGAATTATATAATTCAGGTGAAACCTTGATGGCACTTCAGGATAAGATAATGACTTATGATGTTGTGTTTTTAGATGTTGATATGCCAGATGCAGATGGTTTTGAAGTTGCTGGATGGATAAGAATGTTTTCAGACAGAGTGATTATAGCGTTTATAACAGCTATGATTAGTTATTCCCTAAAAGGCTATAATTATAATGCGATAAGGTATATACCGAAAAATACTAATCAGTTGGAACAATCAATATATGAATGTATGGATGCGGTATTATACAGGATGAATTGTTTTGGCACCGATAAAAAAGTATTCACATGCAATCAGCAGGAAAAAGAGATTACACTTAATAAAGTTATGTACATAGAAAGCAGTGCACATAAAGTACAATTCCACATAGAAGGAAGGGAGATGGATAGATACATTACTAATGATAAGCTGAATAATATAGAAAAAGAATTAAGTGAATATAATTATTTTATAAGGGTACATCAGAGTTATATAGTTAATATGATGTATGTCAGAAAAATCAGTAGTTATCATATTTTGTTGAAGAATGGTGTTGACATAGGAGTGCCTAAAAAAAGATATAGGGAAGTAAAGAAAGCAATATTGGAATTCAAAGCCAAGTTATAGGTTAATGGAGGTAAAAGAAATGAAAAGTTTAAAGGTAAATGTGCTTAAAACTGTGAATAAGTTGACTAAGGAAATGGTTCAGAGAAGAAATGAAGAATGGCCACCAGAATGTACTTCTATATTACATCAGCCTAAAAGACCAGGCGTAAGGACACAGCAATAGTTTCTGTGGAGTAGTCAAATGCTTGAATACATTACTGATATAACGATTCTGATTATTGAGATTGTATGCTATTTTACTTTTTTTGATATATTTGCAGTGAAAAGAAAATTGTCCAAAAGCAAGATAATAATCACAGTTTTCTTATTGGTATTATTTTTACGATTATGTATACATTTTCTAAGGAATTATACTATTATTAAAATATTAATAACGATTATTATAATATTATTGTCAATGTTGTATCTATACAAGATTAGCACCATTAAAGCATTAATATTAACGTTTTTTGTTCAGAGTATAATGACACTTATTGACTATATAATAATTATGATACTTGCAAAGCTTTATGGTGATATAACTGCATTAGAAAGTGCTTCAGCTTTAATAGGAAGACTTATTATTATTCTAAGCAGATTAATATTATTTGTAGGACTTATTATTCTAAGCAGGATTAGCACTAAGAAAAACAACAGTGTTACGGCTGATATGAGTGATAAAGAGTGGATTCAGTTTCTGATATTCCCTATATTTACCATATGTGCTGTAATGTTGATGACTAGTTCTGTAATAAAATCGTATCATAGTGATATAATTGCCATTTATTATATTATAGCTATTGGACTTATTGTTCTTAATCTTGTTGTGTTTCATCTTATTAGTGAAATACTTGAGAATTCTAGAAATATGAAAGAAGCAGAGGCTTTAAGGCAGCAGTCTATAGGTCAGCTTGAATTATATAATTCGATGCGTGAAAATTATAATATACAAAGACAGAGAACACACGAATACAAAAATCAGATTGTATGTATGGATATGCTTATGAAGAAAAAAGATTATAGTAAGTTAGAAGACTACATAGGTAATATATCAGATGGGCTGGATGCACAGTTAGATATGGTTGATACAAACAATGATGTTGTGAATGCGATTTTTAATGCAAAGTATTACGAAGCTATAAAAAATGATGTTTTAGTTGTTCTCAAGATCAATGACTTGTCAGATATTAAGATATCAGACAATGATATTGTTACTATATTGTCTAATCTTCTTGATAATGCAATTGAGGCAGCAAAACAGTGTGATATAGGGAAAAGAATTGTAAAGATAAAAATGCTATATGAGGATGCTGTACTCAGTATAGCTGTGTCTAATTCATATAAGGCGGAACCAGTGCTTACAGAAGATGGATATATACGCACAACTAAGAAAGATAGAGAAGAGCATGGATGGGGGATGAGAAATGTAGTTGCAACATTGGAAAAATATAATGCAGAATATATTATTGATTATAAGAATGGAGAGTTTGTGTTTTCAATAATAATGTAGATGGCAGAAACCAGATGTCTGATGACGTCTGGTTTTTTTGCTATATAGATTGTGGTTGCTATTTAGAGGGGTGCTTTAATATAGTCGTTTTTTGTTCAATATAGTCGTTTTTTGATAATGGGGTTGAATTGTGTATTTTGTGTGTTAAAATGTAAATAGAAAGAGAATTGTATATATGATTGATGAATTAATAGTAAAAATAGTTGATAGTATGATAAATACAGATATTATATCAAAAGATGACAAGGAAGCATATGTGTATGCTTATACAATTACACTGGAAAAAGTATTGACACTAATTACGATAAGCATAATGGGTGTGGTTTTAAACAGGCTTGTGAATATAATAATATTTTTGTGTACATTTATGTTTCTTAGAAGAAGAACAGGCGGTTTTCATCTTGAAACATTTGGCCAGTGTTTTATGGGAACTAATCTTATATGTGTTATCATTGAGGCATGTGACTTCGTATGGTTAAAGTATATGACACTTGTTATGTTTCTTTGTATGGTATCTGTTTTATACATAATATGTGTTGGTACAGTTAATCATCCTAATCTTGCACTTAATGATGGCGAATTAATGGAAAGTAAGAAAAGAGCAAGAATTATAGTGGCTTTGGAAGCATTATTAACTATAGTTTTGTGTATTGTGAGGGTTGATAGAACAATAACAGGATATATGGCTATGGGTATTAACATATGTGCATTGTTATTGGTTATGTCAAAGATACAGAGCAGGATGAATAAGTAAGATGCTTGGTACATAGAAGGTTATTTGTTAGTTAGATTTCATGTATCTTAGGCATTTGAAGTTGGAAAGGGGTGATAGTAAAAAGGAAAGTATAACGTTTTGGAAAATATTAAACCATTTATGGCAGATTTTTCAAAAATGGTTGTAGAGAAGGTAACAAAAGAAATTAAATCATTAAGAAAATTTTAAAAATTGGAGGTAATTTGTTATGAAAAAAAAGATAGCGAAGGTATGTGCATTATCGGCAGTGTTTAGTCTGTTTTTATCAGTTAGTGCTTTTGCTGGACAGCAGACAAGAAGAGTGGAATATAACAATGAGCCATTTTCATTTGGTTATATGGATGATTACAATGTTTCACATAGTATACGTGGAACTGCCTCAGTACAGGCAAATGTTGGATGGGATGAAGGATCTTCAGGTTGGGTAATATCAGCTAATTTTGATAGACCGGATGTTACTGTTGATGGAAATAGTATAGGCATTGAATATAATAGCAGTACTGTATATAGAGGAAACATGGCTTATCAGGAATTTGAATTGAATAATTCTGGACATTATGTTATCCCATATATTTCATGTGATGAATATGGAGATACATCATTTTGGGTTAATTCAAGGTAAAAGCTTATGAAAAAAGTGGTATTAAGTGCTATATTTTTTATGATGGCTATGTTGGCGGCGTGTACCAAATACCAGATAAATGAGGAACAGTCTGGTAATAATAATCCTTTTCCTGATTATGTATATAATCAGGAAAAGGAGCAGGGGGTATATGGGCAGTCAGATATGGCAATAGCAGAAAATGGCTATTATTATGTAATTGACAATATTTTGTATTTTTATAATATAAATAGCGATGTCAATATGCCGTTATGCTCTAAGGTAAACTGTAATCATGATGGTGAAACATGTGATGCTTATGTTAGTGGAATTAATACAGAAAATGGCACATTTGGATGTAATTGCATGAATGAAAAAGTTATGTATTATAATAATCATTTATATTGTATTGAGGTTACTAAAGACAGGGATTATTATTTATGCCAGTATGATGCTACATTTGGAAATAAAGAACGTATTACAAAGCTTGCATCAGTAAAAGATGAGCAGATAACGGTAACCAGTGTACAGGCAAGTATGATATCAGATGGTTATTTTTATTACTATACATCATTTTTGGATGCTGACTATGCAAAAAATGGTTATATTGCACCATTTTATATATGTAGAATAAGGCTTGAAAGCAATTCATCAAGAGAGGTTCTTGGAGAATTTCAGTTTCCGGGAGATTATGCTATGAAAGCTGGACAGAACAATGGTTTTGGCGTTTATCTGTCAGATAATAATATTTATTTTTATGCTGGCGGAACAGCGAGAATGTATTTTTCTGATAATAATGTACAATACCGTGTTTCAAAGTATGATTTAAGTACAGGTCAATATACAGAATTATGGACATATACAGGTGATGACAGAGTAGATGTATTTGGAGAAAATACAGGAAAAGTAGATTCTATGTCAGATGGCAGTTATGTCAGGATGGATAGTAATGGTAATTTCTACATTATGACATCATCAACAGGTAATGATAATGATACCTTAATTAAGGTTAATTTTGATAAAAATACAAGTGAAGTTATTTACACTACAGATATGGAGAAGTTGTATTCATTACAAAGTGATGGTGAGTATTTATATTTTTTTGAGTCTACACAAAGCAGAGAAACAAAGTCATATTTCACAGCAATAGATATGAATGGTACATTAAAAGCACAATATGAAATGGAATATGATGAGGAATTTTTGGAAAAAGCAAAAAAATATTATGAGCAGTATCCAGAGGATACTTCTGTTGTTGCGGATGCATCAGGAATCTGTGTATATGGGATTGACGAAAGATATATTCTTATGGGCAGCAATAGTGATTCAGATGTATATAAGAATTTAAAATCTCTTAATAGCAAACCGTATAAAAAGGTGATAACAACAGGCGTAGGAGTAATAAATAAAATGGATTATCTGAATAGTGGCACTGCATCAATAAAACAGATATATCAGAATTTATCATAGTTACAGAGCAGGGTTAAATATAAAATGTTTAATCCTGCTTTTTAAAAATAATTACGGGGAGAAGGGATGTTATGGCAGAGCTTAAAAGAATTGTTGGAAAAACATATATAGGTCTGTTAGTATGTTTATTAGTGTTTAATATGCTGATACTTGTCAGCGATAAAACAGATGACCTGCAGGTAACATATGCATATATAGAAATGCTTAATACGGCTGAAGGTGTTAAGTCAGATAGCAAACTGAGTACGGAAGCGGCAACGATAGCGTGGCAGGAATATTTTCAGAAATATGAAATCAATGGCAGTGACAGTTCTGACAAGACAGCAGCTGCTAAACAGGCAAGAGAGAAGTTAATGCAGCAGGCAAAGTATATAGATAATTACAAGGGGATAATTGAGGATAAAAGACAGACAGCAATATTATATGCAACAGCGGGAACTTATAAAAAGAACAGCTTTGAATATAACAACTTATTAAAAACGCAATATGATTTATCACAGATAATAGATGCAGATGTACAATTAAGTAATGGATTGTGGTTAGAAAAATTATATAAGAATAATTATATTCATTTATTAACATTAATTACGTGTGTATATACAGTATATATGTTTTTTTCGGAAAGAAAAAACGGATTATATCATATTGTACATACAGGTCAGAGTGGAAGGGGAGTTCTGTTTGTTAAGAGAAGTATAATATTGTTAATACAGGCGGTAGTAACGAATGTTGCACTGTATACAGAGTCAGCGGTTATGCTGCTTAACAGATATGATGGTGTAAAAGACCTGAATGTTGCAGCCGTAAGTGATGAATATTTTATACTTACTTCGGGTAAGCTTTCAAGAATACAGTTTTTAGGATTAATAATATTATTATCGATATTGGCAAATGTTGTATTATCGCTTGTTTTATGGGCAATTTTATTGTGCTTTGGCAATGTAAATATTGGTCTGTTTTTTTATTGCTGTATTTGTGTGGCTGATGTGGTGATATATAAGGTTATTTCAGCAAAATCTATATTGCAGATATTTAAGTATCTGAATGTATATTATTTATTTTTTCCGAATAAAGCAGCAGAATACTTTAACTGGGGATGTTTTAACATTGCAGTATCTTTGTTAACAACTACGATAATTGTATCGGTATTTATAGGAATACTGGCTTTGTTTGCAAGTGCATATATCAGCATAAGAAAATATTTCACTGGTAAGATGAATATAGTAGAAAACGCTATAGAGTTAATTCTGACATATATTATGAGATTAATGGTAAAGACGAATAATTTCGGTAAAGAAGTTTATAAGATATTAATTTCACAGGGAATAATATGGATACTGCTGCTTCTTGCATATATTGCAGCTAATGTAGAGCCAAGCTATGGGGTTATATATGATGCCAAAAAGAGTTATATGTTAGGATATTATGAGAAAGCGGAAGGGTTAAGTTATGGTACGGAATTAATAGATATTTATAATGAATATAATGATGAATATGAAGATTTTCTTGATAACTTTGATTATTCTGCTGAAGGCGCGAAAACACTTCTTGCTAATAGACAGGACTTATTTAATACTGTAAAAGAGAATTTTAATTATATTAAACAGATGAATGAGAAGGGAATATCAGCCGTTGTAATTAATCCATATGAGTATACAGAAACAATAGGAAACAGAGAGTGGAATAATCAGGAACTTATTGCAATGATAAATGTTATTGCAGCTATTGTTATTTCATGCGGGTTTATAGCATATGAAAAGAAATCAATGGTAAAGAGTCTGGCTCTTACGGGAATGAACAGAAGAAAATGGCTGGTAAAGAAGTTGTTTATCCAGAGTATGCTTAGTCTGCTATTTGCCTGTATTACATATGGGATGTATTATAAGAAGCTTTGTGGTGTATATACATATACCAATATAACAGCACCATTGAAAAGTATAATGCTGTTTCAGAATTACATAATAAACCCACCGATAATAGTATATATTTTTATTGATTTTATGATTAAATATATGTTCCTTTTGGGAATACAAATGATAATGTCAGTTGCATCTATATATGTTAAATATTCATATTGTTTTATTGTAGGGCTGGTAATTATTTTACCACAATTATTGTATATGCTTGGGTTTAAGTTTATGTATAAAATATCAATAGTAAAGTATATGGCATTTTTCAGATGTTGGATAGAAAGCGGAAGGACGATGACTGTTTACTGGTTTTTGACTGGAATAATTATTTTGATTGGAATAGGCGCAACTATATATATTATGAATGTATTCCAGCATAAGGCTGTTATAAATAAAAATGATAAGGAAAGGAGTTAATTAAAATATGGAATTAGAGCTTATAAATTTAAAAAAAACTTATGGAACAGTACAAGCGTTAAAAGGAATAAATTATAAATTTACATCAGGAATATATGGAATATTAGGTTCAAATGGTGCAGGAAAGAGTACTATGATTAATCTTATTACCGATAATATTTCAAGAGATAAGATTAATGGTGGAAGTATTTTATATAGTCAGGATAAAGAAAAAAAAGACATATTGAAGCTTGGAAAAAATTTTAGGAAAATTGTTGGATATATGCCACAACAGCAGGGATTTTATGAGGATTTTTCGCCTATGGCATTTCTTAAATATATGGCAGAAATTAAAGAGGTGAAAAAAATTAAAGTATCAGATAAAAATGGAAATACAATTACTAAAAGTGTTAATCAGCAGATAGAAGAGCTTCTCGATGTAGTTAACCTTAGTAATGTTGCATATAAGAAAATAGGTGGTTTTTCGGGAGGTATGAAACAGAGAGTTCTTTTGGCACAAGCTTTATTAGGAGAACCTAGAATTCTTATACTTGATGAACCCACTGCTGGACTTGACCCTAAAGAAAGAATTTCAATAAGAAATTATATTGCAGAATTATCAAAGAATAAGATAATTCTTTTTGCAACACATGTAGTAAGTGATATAGAGTGTATAGCCGATAAGGTTATTTTATTAAAAGATGGACAAATTATAGCAACAGGCACTCCTGTAGAATTGATTGAGAATATGTCAGGAAAAGTAGGAGAAATTACTTGTTCTCTTGAGCAGATTAGTGATAAACAGAAAAAATATAAGATAGGTAATATAAGACAAAGAAAAAATGGTTTAGCATTGAGGGTAGTAGGAGATGAGTTACCTGATGAAGCAGTAAAAGTTGAAGATAATATTAATCTGGAAGATGTATATTTATATTATTTTGAATAAATATTAATTATAAATAGGGGGATATATATATGAAAAAGAAAAAATATGCAATTATACTAATATGCCTTTTAGTTATAGCGATAGCTATCATAGCAATAAATATAAGGATTCCAAAACGAATCAGTATAAATCAGAATATATCAGAACTATCTGTTACAAGGGGGAAAGATGGAGTAAAACAGAAAATAGATGATTGTGATAAAATAGCTGGTATGATTAATGGAATACATGTGAGAACATATTCTGTTGTTTCTATATTAAAAGGAGATGCATCGCGTACTGGTTGGGAGTATTATCTTTCGTATAAAGATAGTGATGGAAAACATAAAAGTATAGTGATATCGCAAAGCAATATAGAGTATAATGGGAAAAGTTATACAGTAGAAGATACAGACATGATTACAGATATTATAAATGAACTCGCTGCTGTATATAGTGAATATGATTCAAAGATAATTAAGTTTAATCTTACAGATTTGAAAAATATTATTATAAAAAGTAATATTACATCAAAAAAAGTGACTATAGATGGAAAAACATTAGATGATTGTATTGAAAGACTATCAAAAGATAATATGCCGGAAAAAGCTAAGCCAGACACAGAACGTACTTTATATAAGATTACATTTAATTATAATGACGGAACAAGTGAAGAAATTCCTGTGTATTTTGGAGATGTTTTAATGTATAAAGGAAAATATTATGAACCGTGTCGTAATCTGTGTGAGGTTATAAATGAGCATGTTGGTGATTAATGTATAATGGTATATTTAACTAAAGAGTTGCCCTGCAGCTCTTTTTTTATTGTGCAAAATGTGGTATTCTATTATTTAATGAAGTTTTATAAAGATACGGGATTATCATCCCACTTTTATGCTCATATCGGGGCGGATCCAAAGGTCTTTCGTCCACCTATGAGCAAGCTCATGTGGGTTTAGACCTTTTACCATGGTATCAATTATATAGCAGGAAGGAAAATATTATGCCAGTAACAGATTATTTAGTAAGAAATGCCGAGTTATACCCGGATGAGGTAGCTCTAGTTGAGCTTAATCCTGATGAGAAGGATACTAGAAGAACGACATGGAAGGAGTTCGATCTGATTCAGCCTATTAATAACATGCCATATAGGCGTGAGATTACATGGAGTGTATTCAACGAAAAGGCTAACAGGTTTGCCAATATGCTTCTTAGCAGGGGAGTTAAGAAAGGGGATAAGGTAGCTATTCTTATGTATAACTGTCTTGAATGGCTTCCTATATATTTTGGCGTGTTAAAGACGGGTGCCATCGCAGTGCCTTTTAACTTCCGTTATGATTCGGATGAGATATATTACTGTGCCGAGCTTGCACAGGTTGATGTTATAGTTTTTGGTTTTGCTTTTATCGGAAGAATAGAGGTAAATGCAGAGAGGTTATCAAGAGGAAGACTCCTTATATATGTTGGTGATAACTGTCCAAGTTTCGCAGAAAGTTATCATGAACTGGTAGCAGACTGCTCCAGCAAGGAGCCGGATGTTAAGATAACTGAGGATGATTATGGTGCTATATACTTTTCTTCTGGAACTACAGGTTTTCCTAAGGCTATATTACATAAGCACCAGAGTCTTACACAGGCAGCTATCATGGAGCAGAAGCATCATTCAACAGGAAGAGATGATACATTCTTGTGTATACCGCCTCTTTATCATACAGGTGCTAAGTTCCACTGGATGGGAAGTCTTGTGGCAGGAAGTAAGGCGGTGCTTCTTAAGGGAACCAAGCCGGAGCAGATATTATCTGCGGTATCAAGTGAACACTGCACTATTGTATGGCTGTTAGTGCCTTGGGCACAGGATATTCTGGATGCACTTGATTCAGGAAGGATTAAGCTTTCAGATTATAATCTGTCGCAGTGGAGACTCATGCATATAGGGGCACAGCCTGTTCCACCTTCACTTATAAAAAGATGGAAAGAGTATTTTCCTAATCATCAGTATGATACCAACTATGGTTTATCAGAATCTACAGGTCCAGGATGTGTTCACCTTGGCGTTGAAAACATACACAAGGTTGGTGCTATTGGTATTCCAGGATACGGCTGGCAGTGTAAGATAGTGGATGAGCATGATAACGAGGTCTGTCAGGGTGAAGTAGGTGAGTTATGTGTAAAAGGACCTGGCGTTATGACATGTTATTACAGGAATGAGGAGGCTACAAAGGAGGTACTTAAGGACGGATGGCTGTATACAGGAGATATGGCTATGCAGGATGAAGATGGATTCTACTTCCTTGTTGACCGTAAGAAAGACGTTATTGTATCAGGTGGAGAGAATATATATCCTGTACAGATAGAAGATTTCTTAAGAAGATTCCACAAGATTAAGGATGCGGCGGTTATCGGTCTTCCTGACAGAAGATTAGGAGAGAAGACAGCAGCTATCATAGAGATAAAGGATGGAGTTACATGTACAGAGGAAGAGATAGAGAACTTCTGTATGGAGCTTCCAAGATATAAGAGACCTAAGGAGATTATATTTGCAGAGATTCCACGTAATGCAACAGGTAAGATAGAGAAACCTAAGCTTCGTAAGATATATGGGGCTGATAAGCTGGTTGCTAAGGAGAATCAGGGCTGATTGATGTATATTAATAGATATGTATAGCAGAAAGAATGCATAAATGAATATTAGTGTAACAAGAAAGAACGGAGTAATATATGAAAGAATTGATGTTAGGCAACAAAGCAGTTGCCAGAGGTTTATATGAGGCTGGGTGTAAGGTGATATCCAGCTATCCAGGTACGCCAAGTACAGAGATTACAGAGGAGGCGGCAGCTTACAAGGAAGTATACTGTGAGTGGGCACCTAATGAAAAGGTAGCACTTGAAGTGGCGCACGGAGCTACACTTGGTGGCGTAAGAGCAGCATGTGCCATGAAACATGTCGGACTTAATGTGGCAGCAGATCCCCTCTTTACTATATCTTATCAGGGACTTAATGCCGGTCTTGTAGTATGTGTGGCAGATGATCCTGGCATGCATTCATCTCAGAATGAGCAGGATTCAAGACATTATGCCATAGCAGCCAAGCTTCCTATGCTTGAACCATCTGATTCAGAAGAATCAAGAGTGTTTGCCAAAAAGGCATTTGAAATGTCCGAAAAATTCAATACTCCTGTACTCCTCAAGATGGTTACAAGGGTAGCACATTCACAGAGTATAGTAGATGCAGAGGAACGCGTAGAGCCAGCACAGGTACCTTATGTGAAAGATCCAACTAAAGTTATGATGACTCTTAACTCGCGCAATGCACATGTAAGAGTGGAGCAGAGAACGAAAGACCTTATAGAATATGCAGAGAATTGTGAATTCAACAGGGTTGAGATGGGAAAAGATACAAGTGTTGGTATTATCACAGATTCTACTTCTTATCAGTATGCAAGGGAAGTATTAGGAGAGGACGCATGTATATTAAAGCTTGGACTTATCAATCCTCTTCCAGAGAAGCTTATAAAGGATTTCGCAGCTAAAGTTGACAGAGTAGTAGTTCTTGAAGAACTTGATCCAATTATAGAGAATCATTGTAAGCAGCTTGGTATCAAGGTATCTGGCAAAGATACATTTCCTATATGTGGGGAATTCTCACAGAATCTTGTAAGAGAATGTCTTGGCATGGAAGTACCTGCTCACATGAGCATAGATGAGAATCTGCCAGCACGACCACCTGTTATGTGTGCAGGATGTCCACATAGAGGTATATTCTACATATTAAAAAAGAAAAAATGCATGGTATACGGAGATATCGGATGTTATACACTTGGTGCGGTGGCCCCTCTTAATGCTATGGATTTAAATGTGTGCATGGGAGCATCATGTTCAGGTCTTCATGGCTTTAACAAGGCTATGGGAGAAGCAGGAGAAAGCAACAGCGTAGGTGTTATTGGTGATTCAACATTTATACATTCTGGTATGACTGGTATAACTGATATTTCTTACAATATGAGTAACTCAACTGTTATTATTCTTGATAATTCTATAACAGGTATGACAGGTCATCAGCAGAATCCTACAACTGGTAAGAATCTTCGTGGTGAGCCTGCAGGTAAGGTTGACCTTGAAGCACTATGTAAGGCACTTGGCTTTAACAGGGTAAGAGTTGTTGATCCATATGATCTTAAGGCTGTGGAAGAAGCTGTAACAGAGGAGCTTGCTGCTAAAGAACCATCTATCATTATAAGCCGCAGACCTTGTGTTATGATAAAAGGAACAGTCCACAAACCACCTATAAGTGTTGATGAGGATAAATGTGTTGGTTGTAAGCAGTGCATGAGTATCGGTTGTCCTGCTATAGCAGTTAAGGATAAGAAAGCACACATTGACCCAACTCTTTGTATAGGATGTAAGGTGTGCTCACAGATGTGTAAGTTTGGGGCTATTTAAGGATTACATTATTATCAGAATATAAAGTCCGATTTATTCAATAAATATCAGGCTTTAATAAGAAATGAGGAACATATATGAATGATTCAGTTAAGAATATTATGATTGTTGGTGTAGGTGGACAGGGAACACTGCTTGCCAGCAAGATGTTAGGATATGTGCTTATGCATCAGGGTTATGATGTCAAGGTATCGGAAGTGCATGGTATGAGCCAGAGAGGTGGAAGTGTTGTTACCTATGTAAGATTTGGTAAAAAAGTATATTCACCAGTTATAGATAAGGGAGAAGCTGATTATATTCTTTCTTTCGAGAAGCTTGAGGCTGAACGCTGGATAGAATATCTTAAGGTTGGTGGACAGATTATCACCAACACGCAGGAGGTTGATCCTATGCCTGTTATAACAGGTGCTGCAGAATATCCGGCAGATATTGTTAAGAAGCTGGAGGAAGCTGGTGCTAAGGTTGATGCAAAGGATTTCTTATCGATAGCTGAGGAGGCTGGTTCATCTAAGGCTGTTAATATCGTGCTTATGGGAAGATTATCAGAATATTTTGATGATATACCTTATGAGGACTGGAGTGATGCTATAGATGCAATCGTACCAGAGAAGTTCAGAGAGCTTAATCATAAGGCGTTTGATCTTGGAAGGCAGGCATAAAATTCTTATATGATAATGTATGATAATGGTGCTATATGATGTAGCACCATTATTTTTTTTATAATACATGTCACTTTTCCAGCTGCGTATCTGTAATATATACATAAGCTTATGATGTTCAGACCAAAGGTCAATATGCTGGGTGTGTCTGCATATATTTGACACAAACCTGTCAAGTACAGAAATAAACGTGGAAAAGGACGGTGGTTTTTATGAAGAAATCAATAAAAAAGATATTGGTAGATGTGAGCGTGATTACACTGATTATAGGCTGTTTGTCAGCATTTGTGGCATGCAGCAGTAAAACAGCTGATAGCGGAAAGACAGACGTAGATTATAAGTATGCATCATATGTATATGATGACAATGAGCCGCAATATTATATGTCAGACAGTGCAGCGGCAGCAGAGACAGGTTACTACTATATAGCTGGTGCATCAGGAGTCAGTGACAATACGAATAGCTACATATATTACTATGATATGGTTAAACAGGAGGCTATTCCACTGTGTTCCGATATTGATTGTGACCATAAGACAAAAGACTGTGAGGCATATATATCATCAGATATGTGTCTTAGTAGTAAGATATGGTATCACAATCAGAGAATATATATGATAGAAAAGACCGCTGAGAAGGATATACTTGTTTCTTATAATAAGACTATGAGAGATAAGAAAGAGGAAAAAACATTGTCCATAGATGGTTATTCTGTCAATGGAAATAAGAACAATGCATGTATCAGCCATGGAAAGCTGTATTATATGTTAGCTGGTAATAATACAATCATGCTGTGTTCAGTATCGTTATCGGATGACAGCCAGCCTCATATTATAAAGACATATGAAAGTACATATAACTATCTTGAACTTATAGTATTGTATGGTATAGGAGATAAAGTATATATAAACTGGAACAGTGGTATATCTGTGGGAAAAAGTATATATTATGTTGAGGTGCTTGATATAAATACAGAAAATGTGCAGAGACTTTACAATATGAATGAACAATATCCTGATATAGCCGATTCAATCTTAAACTGGAACAGTGAAGTCAGCTTTGATAAAAGCAATAATATGTACTTCCCATGTGCCAATGAGGATAAATATATTATAAGAAAGTTAAATCTGGACAACGGAGAGATAAAAGATATATTTACATTGGATATTGAGGGAACTACAGTGGAAGCAAAGCAGGAGAAAAAAGAAATTAAAAATGGAGAGCTTTCGCAGTTTAAAGAAACTGGGGATGAGAATTACATACATTTTTATGGATATGATGGAAAACATCTGTATGTATACAGAGGAGTTAATCTTTCTAAATTAGCGGGAAAAAGCAGAGAAGAAAGACTGGCAGCCTATGACAATTATATTTATATATTTGATACAGATGGAAATGTTGATGAAACGATTGTACTGAATAAAACTAATGAGGGTTCTTCAGGCAATATAACTCTTGACTATAAAGGCGGTGATGAAAGGTGCATGCTTGTGACAACTGCCAGAGAGGATGTAGCAGGTATGGAACTGTCACAGGAGGAAAAAGATAAGATAGAGGCTATTCAGAAAGAGGCGGCAAAGAAAAAGAAGGGTGGAGCAAATATATGTGTAACTGCAGTTCTTGATAAGTCACAGATAGGAAGCACAAGCATGCAGTGGCAGCAGATAACACCAGAGTAGTTGGAGAATGCCTATGGAACTGATAAGAATAATAAAGAAAAGCATTCTGTGTATAATATGTGCGCTGGCAGCTGTTATAAGCATATGTATTTATCAGGTTAACAGCAGCAATGATGCTGTGACATATAGATATTACAGACAGATTATCAATGATTATGACAAGATTAAAGAAGACAGGGTAGGTCTGACAGCCAGTAAGCTGACAGCCGCATATGATACATATAAGGAAGAAGATAGCGAGTATATAAACAAAGCAGCAGAGCTTGTTGAGAATAAGGAAAAGTACGTGAAGTCTTATAACAGCTATTATGACAGTAGTGCGGACAACATCAAGTCTAAAAATTATAACAGAATAGCAGATAGCACACTTTTTGGTGATACAGACAGCTATTATATTCTCAATGCCAATAAGCAGTTAAAAGATAAAGAAAAGCTTGAAAAAGCAGATGTGGCATTTAATAATACGAACACTGCAGCTATTGAGCAGCTTCTTAATAATAGAGCTATACCGCTTATCTACGTGATTATGATGACGGTTATCATAATACATTTTACAGAAGAGAGCGACAACGGAGTATATGTGCTTGTAAGAACAAGCAGGAGAGGAAGAATATTTCTGCCTGTTATAAGATGCTTTATTATTATAGTATTTAATATAATATTATCATGTCTGTTTAATTCAATAGCATATGGTATATATGCAAAGATATATGGTGTTGATGGAACATGCTGTATACAGAATTCGAAAATGTTTAGTATGTTTCCTTATGCTGTTAGTGTAAATCGGATTTTTGTTATATATGCATTAGTATATGCCTGCGCCATGACTGCCATAAGTCTTTTGATATATCTTATGATAAATCTTGTGAATAATTATAAGATAGCAGTTACGCTGCTTATAGCGGTGCTTTTATGCGAATATATGCTGTATGGCAGAATACAGTATAACAGTACATTTAACAGTCTTAAGTATATTAACGTATTCAATATAATATTTCCTGGAGGCTCTTATCTTATGTATGAGAACTGGGGAAGAGACGGCTTTATAACAGATATATCTACAACAACGTGGATTCTTACAGCTGTTTTGCTTGCTGCAGGACTGATGGGAAATGTGATTGCTTATTCATTAAAATATACAATCAGGCAAAAGAGTGTCATAGAAGCTGCTGCGGTAAAGATAAGTCGGGCTAATCAGAAGCTTGTGTCTGGTATGCCTTTGTATGTTATGGAAATCTATAAAACAATGATAGTACAGAAGGGGATTGTTTTTATACTGGCAGGGATATATCTGTTTACATCGGCTAAGGTTATGAAGGGCATAGATTATGGCAGTAATAACAAGACATATAAGCTTAACAGTTTTTATGTGGAATTCGATGGGCATGAGGCAGATAAGAAGGTCAGTGATTATATTGAAGCATTAAGAGATGAGGCTGTACTAGTGCAGGATAGTAAAGAAGATGGCTCTTATGAGAAGGAAAATGCCAAAAAGCTTCTTGGTACAGTGGACATAATGCAGAAGGAATATGATTATGTTAAAAATATAAATGAGTCCCGTGAAGCAGAGACGGTTATAGTTAATCCATATAATTACGATGATATATTTGGAAGCAGGCTGTATTCTAACAATGAAACAATGAATCTGATATCCGTTGTTATCATTATACTGATAGCGGCAGGAGATTATGCCTCAGAGCGGCAGCAGGGAATGAATATGCATATAAGAACAGCAGGAAAAAGAAAGAAGCTGTGGTGGATTAAGCTGTCAAAGATTGTTATACTGGCGGTCTTTATATGGGGGCTTGCTGCTGGTATTAATATATATAACATAACACGCTGCTACAGCTATAACCAGATTGATAAGAGTATATTGTGTCTGCAGAAATTCGCAGATTTTCCGTTTGATATAAGTATACGTTCATATATTATCATTAATTACATATGCAGGTTATTATGGCTGATAGTTATAGCAGTTATAGCATATATGGTATCGTACAGATTTAGTTATAAGGTGTCAGTAATCATATCACTGTGTATGCTCATTCCACATGTCTTATATGTGCTTGGTGTAGGATTGGCAAAGAAGATGTCAATAATAGCCGCAATGGATATAAACAGGATGTTTGATTCATATGGGTATGGGTTAAAGAGTGTGCTGCTGTTTATCATAGTATTTCTAATCATGGAAATAATACTGGTATATAATTATAAAAAAGCAGTGAAGTAGTGAAACAGTGAAACAGTAAAGCAAGAGAAGGGTTTCACAAGCAGGAATAACAGGGATGGATATAGTCTTAAGGTGTATCGGCAAAGACTGCAATGGTGTAAGTTATAATACCATTGCAGTCATTTTTGCATATAATCCCACGATATGCGAATATTGTGAAAAAATCAGAAAATTATAAAAATGAAATTGAGTGAATAAGGTGGGGATGCTATAATGAGCGCAGGTCAAATAAAGAATAGCATAGAAATAAGAAATGAGGATGTGTATGTTCAATCTTGAAGAAGAGTTAAAAAAACTTCCAGATAAGCCGGGAGTATATATTATGCATGATAAGCATGACACAATCATATATGTAGGCAAGGCAAAGGTGTTAAAAAACCGTGTAAGGCAGTATTTCCAGAGCAGTAAGAATCATTCTGCAAAGGTTGTACAGATGGTTTCGCATATAGCATATTTTGAATATATAGTAACTGATTCCGAGCTTGAAGCACTTGTGCTAGAGTGTAATCTTATTAAAGAACACAGACCTAAGTATAACACGATGCTTAAGGATGATAAGAGTTATCCATTTATCAAGGTTACTGTAAATGAAGCATATCCAAGAGTGTTATTTTCAAGAACAATGAAGCATGGCACAGGAAAGTTCTTTGGTCCATATACATCAGCAGGTGCCGTAAAAGAAACTATAGAACTTTTATGCAAGCTTTATAAGGTAAGAACCTGTAACAGAAGACTGCCTAAGGATATAGGCAAAGAAAGACCATGCCTTAACTACCATATAGGACAGTGCAATGCACCATGCCAGGGGATGGTTAGTGAATCAGAGTACAGGAAAAATATAGAGTCGGTTATCAGTTTCCTTAATGGTAACTATTCAGAGATAATAAATGAGCTTACGAATAAGATGATGGATTGTTCTGAGAAGCTTGAGTATGAGGAAGCAGCAAGATATAGAGATCTTCTTAACAGCGTAAAGCAGATAGCACAGAAGCAGAAGATTACAGCGGATGATGCTACTGACAGGGATGTAATAGCATGTGCTATGGATGCAGAGGATGCGGTCGTGCAGGTATTTTTTATAAGACAGGGAAAGCTGCTTGGAAGAGAGCATTTTCATATGAAGGTTGCTGCGAATGATAGCAGAAGTGCCATATTATCACAGTTTATGAAACAGTACTATGGTGGAACTCCATATATTCCTAATGTTATCATGACACAGGAAGAGATAGATGATGCAGATGTTATCGCCGAGTGGCTTGGAAGCAGAAAGAAAAGAAAGGTATCTGTCATAACACCTAAAAAGGGTGACAAGGAGCGTATGGTTGAACTGGCACATAAGAATGCACTTATGGTTCTTACCAAGGATGCTGAGAAGATTAAGCTTGAAGAAAAGAGAACAACAGGTGCCATGAAAGAGATAGCTGGATGGCTTGGACTTAAGAACCTAAGAAGAGCAGAAGCTTATGATATATCCAATACAAGTGGTGTTGAATCTGTAGGTTCCATGGTTGTTTTTGAAGATGGAAGACCAAAGAAGAATGATTACCGTAAGTTTAAGATAAAGACAGTCAAAGGACCTGACGATTATAAGAGCATGAGTGAGGTGCTTACAAGACGTTTCCAGAGAGGCATGAGGGAACGTGCGGGTGAAGAGGAGTCAAGAGGCTTTTCGGTGTATCCTGATCTGATTATGATGGATGGTGGACGTGGACAGGTAAATATAGCACTAAAGGTGCTGTCAGAGCTGGATATTCACATCCCGGTATGCGGCATGGTTAAGGATGATAATCATAATACAAGAGGCTTGTATTATAACAACGTAGAGATACCTATAGACAGACATAGCGAGGGCTTTAAGCTTATAACACGTGTTCAGGATGAAGCACATAGATTTGCCATAGAGTATCACAGATCACTAAGAAGTAAGCTGCAGGTTAATTCGGTGCTTGATGATATAGAAGGAATTGGACCGGTAAGGAGAAAAGCACTTATGAAGCATTTTCTCGATATAGAAAAGATAAGGGCAGCAGGTGTGAGTGAACTTATGGAGGTTGATGGCATAACAGAGAATGTGGCACAGAATATATATAAGTATTTCCATTGAGTATGTATGTAGAATGTGAACAGGCAATATGCTGGACTGTCTGTAACTTATATTTGTTGTCCGTTTGCCACCAACTAATATTCAATTCAACAACAATATATTTGAAGAAAATCTTTTAATATCAGAGCCGCTGTGTTACACTAATGTATAAGATGGTGTAAGTGTCGAAAGTATAAAAGTCATTTCTGTCCTTAGAAAAATCCTTTTTACTTAAGATACGGTAAATATCGAAAGCGGAATAAAATGTTGTGAATATTGCATTCAATATGTACGCATGTGGATACATATGGTAAAAATATATATTAAATATAAAACAGGAAAACATTAATCAAATATATAATAATTGCGGCATTGTCAGTAATGACTTTAATATGCAGGATAGGAGTAGTATATGAATGGTAAAGAAAGAGTTAATTTATCAAAAGTAATTGAGAAGATGAATCTTGTGAATCTTACACCAGATATAGATGTCAAGGGAATATGGATTCATGTGCCTGAGTTTAACAGACCAGCACTCCAGCTTACAGGGTTTTATGACCAGTTTGATAATGACCGTATACAGATTATAGGCAATGTGGAATATTCATATCTCAAGAGTCTTTCAGATACAGAGCGTTTTGAACGTTATATGCAGCTTTTATCAAGCAATATTCCATGTCTTATATTCTGCAGGAATCTTGAACCTGAACCAGAGATTATAGAGCTTGCAAAGAAGTATCAGATACCTATTCTTAAGTCAGAGGAGTCAACTTCTTCATTTTCAGCAGAAGTTATAAGATGGCTCAAGGTACAGCTGGCTCCTTGTATTGTAATCCATGGTGTGCTTGTTGATGTTTATGGTGAGGGCGTGCTTATAACAGGTGAGAGTGGTATAGGTAAGAGTGAGGCTGCACTTGAGCTTATTAAGAGAGGACATCGTCTTGTAACAGATGATGCAGTTGAGATAAGAAAGGTAAGTAATGAAACATTAGTGGGTTCAGCTCCAGGTGTAACAAAGTATTTCATAGAGCTAAGAGGTATCGGAATCATAGATGTTAAGACACTTTTTGGTGTAGAAAGTGTTAAGGAAACACAGGAAATCGATATGGTTATCAAGCTTGAGGACTGGAATAAGGATAAGGAATATGACAGGTTGGGTCTTGAAGAGGAATATACAGAGTATCTTGGCAATAAAGTCGTATGTCATTCGCTTCCAATACGTCCAGGACGTAATCTTGCTGTTATTGTAGAGGCAGCAGCGGTAAACCACAGACAGAAGAAGATGGGTTACAATGCAGCTAAGGAGTTATACAGAAGGGTTCAGGAAAACCTTATGAAGGGTGACGAAGAGGACGACCTTTAATTACAATAATCAGATAACAGATTATGACTGGGGGTAAGCTTGTATGTGTGGTAAGGATAATATAAGTAATGCAGATATTAATAATGATAAAAGCATAGTACTTGGAATAGATATTGGTGGAACAACATGTAAGTGTGGAGTTTTTAGTGTGTCAGGAGAGCTTCTTTATAAGGATGAGATTCCAACAAGAAAGGATGAGGGTGGAAGCCTTATACTGGAAGATATAAAAAAACATATACCAGATATGTTGGAAGCAGTAGAAAAAGCAAGTGATGATATAGCCGGAGTAGGAATAGGAGTTCCAGGTGCTGTCAGGGATGATGGCACAGTTAACAAATGTGTCAATCTTGGATGGGGTGTGTTTAATGTGGCACAGACATTCAGTAAGATGACAGGATACAAGGTTAAGGTTGGAAATGATGCAAATATGGCAGCGCTTGGTGAGTATTGGATGGGAAGCGCCAAAGAGTACTCAAGCAGTCTTTTAGTTACACTTGGTACAGGTGTCGGCGGTGGTGTTATCATTGATGGAAAGCCTTTGTGCGGCTTCAATGGTGCAGCGGCTGAGATAGGCCATCTTCCTGTAGCAGATGAGGAGAAGGAGTATTGTAACTGTGGTAAGAGGGGCTGCCTTGAACAGGTGGCTTCCGCAACTGGCATAGTCAGGACAGCTGTCAGAATGCTTAGCGAATCAGATGAGCCGTCAGCGCTAAGGGATATCCCTTACATATCAGCTAAAGCCGTGTTTGATGAGGCAAAGAAGGGAGATTCCGTTGCTTTAAAGGTTGTTGATTATATGTGCCGTTATCTTGGTAAAGGTCTTGCATGTGCTTCTGGTATGGTCGATACAGAGGTTATATGTATAGGTGGTGGTGTTTCAGCAGCAGGCGAATTTTTGTTAAGCAGAATAGAAAAGTACTATAAGGAGTATGTGTTCCATGCTTCAAGAAACACTAAGATATTAAAGGCAACACTTGGCAACGATGCTGGTATGTATGGCGCAGCCAGACTTGTATTAAATGAGTAAGCAGAATTATGTAAATAATGAATATAGACAGGGAGTATGATAATACATGAGTCAGAATGATTTGTTGGAAAAGCTTAAGGATATAGCAGGTGAATCACAGGTCAGAACAGATGAGCCTATGAGCAGTCATACTACATTCAGAATAGGAGGCACTGCGGATTATTTCGTAATGCCTTCTTCTGTTGAAGAGTTACAGACTATAATACGTTTATTGAAAAAATCAGACATAAATTACTATGTTATAGGAAATGGAAGCAACCTGCTTGTAGGAGATAAAGGTTTCAGAGGAGTTATTATACAGCTCTCAGATGCTTTTGATGAAGTGGAGTATATTGATGATGTAACAGTAAAGGCTATGTCAGGCATGAAGCTGTCAAGGCTTGGAAACAGGCTTTCAGATAAAGGACTTGCAGGCTTTGAGTTCGCAACAGGTATTCCAGGAACGATAGGCGGGGCGGTCAGAATGAATGCTGGAGCTTATGGTGGAGAGATAAAGGATATTATTGTCAGTGCTGAGGTCTTAGATCAGAATGGTGATATCCATACGCTGGGTAAAGATGAGCTTGAACTTGGATATAGAACAAGCTGCATAATGAAATATGGATATATAGTAGTAAGTGCAACACTTAAGTTAAGTAAAGGCAATACTGATGAGATAAAAGAGAATATAAAAGAACTTTCACAAAAGAGAAGAATGAAACAGCCGTTAGAATATCCAAGTGCGGGAAGTACATTTAAAAGACCAGAGGGATATTTTGCAGCAAAGCTTATAGAGGATGCAGGACTTAAAGGTCTGTCAGCAGGTGATGCACAGGTGTCAGAAAAACATGCAGGCTTTGTTGTTAATAAAGGCAGGGCAACAGCAAAGGATGTATGTGAGCTTACAGATAAGATAAAAGAAGAGGTCTTAAAGAAGTCTGGCGTTAAGCTTGAGCTTGAGGTTGTTAAAATAGGAGAGTTCTAGATACAGGTTTTAGTCAGGAGCGAGGCAGTATATGAAGATTATTATAGTCACAGGTATGTCGGGAGCAGGCAAATCGACAGCGTTGAATGTTTTAGAGGATGAGGGATATTATTGTGTGGATAATATGCCTATATCTCTTATATCAAAGTTTGCAGAGCTTGCAGACTGCCAGAAGCAGAATAATGGATATAACAACATAGCACTTGGTGTAGACATAAGGAGTGGCAATTCACTTGCCGAGTTCGATTCCGTACTTGATTATATGAAAAGCAGGAAATATGATTATACAATTCTGTTTCTTGAGTCAAGTGATGATGTACTTATAAAAAGATACAAGGAAACGAGAAGGACACATCCGCTTGCTAAGGATGGAAGAGTGGATAAAGCTATACTGCTTGAAAGAGAGCAGCTGGGGTTTCTTAAACAAAGAGCAGATGTTATCATAGATACAAGCCAGCTTCTGACAAGAGAGTTTAAGGAAGAACTTGAAAAGATAGTGCTTGAAAGAAAGGAGTTTAACAACCTTATCGTTACAGTGTTATCTTTTGGGTTTAAGTATGGTATACCAGCTGATGCTGATATGGTGTTTGATGTAAGATTTCTCCCTAATCCATATTATGTTGAAGAGCTAAGACCGCTTACGGGTAATGATAAAAAGATACAGGATTATGTCATGAAAGCACCAGAGGCAGAAGAGTTCCTTGTGCGTGTTGATGGACTTATACAGTTTCTGCTTCCTAATTATGTCAAGGAGGGAAAGTCAAGCCTTGTCATAGCAGTTGGATGTACAGGTGGAAAGCATCGTTCGGTGACACTTGCCAATGCGATTGCAGACAGACTTTCAAAGACACCTTATGGCTGCAAGGTGGAACACAGGGATATAGAGAAGGATTCAAAGCGCAAGGGTTAAGAATTCACAAGAGTTTAATATTTAATGAAGCTGTGGTCAAAAGCCCCGGCTTTGATACAACAAATGCAGGGTGTACCCTTGTATAGCAATATAAGAAATGGAGATAATTAATGTCGTTTTCTTCAGATGTTAAGGAAGAGCTGAGTGCAAGGCTTGATTCGGCAAGACACTGCCAGATAGCTGAGTTTGCAGCTATTATGGGAATGTCGGGACGTATAAGACGTTCATCGGGTGGTGAGATGCAGGTTGAACTGCTCACTGAAAATGAGGTTGCCAGATACAAGTTTATTGTACTTTTAGAGACTATATTTGATATAGATTCCTCAGATATATTATATATATCCGAGAGCAGCAGGGATACAAGCATAAGAATATGTGACCAGAAGCAGGTCGCAAAGATATTACAGACACTTAAGTGGGCAGATGATACATTTGAACATATAGAACCAGTATTCGTGGACCCAAGAATAGTACAGAAGGATTGCTGCAAAAAAGCATTTATAAGAGGAGCTTTTATAGCCGCAGGCTCAATAAGTGACCCTAATAAGTTTTATCATTATGAAATAGTATGTGATTATGAAGAAGATGCAGAGTGTGTTAAAGATATGCTTTGCTTTTTTAATCTTGATGCAAAGGTTACGCAGCGTAAGAATAATTATATAGTCTATATGAAGGAGGGCAGCAATATAACAGATGCCCTTAATCTTATGGGAGCATATGTTTCCCAGATGGAGCTGTATAATGTCATGATTCTTAAAGAGATGAGAAATGATGTTAACAGGAAGGTTAACTGTGAAACGGCGAATCTTAATAAGACAATATCAGCGGCAGTCAAGCAGACAAGAGATATTGAGTATATAAGAGATACAGTAGGACTTTCAAGCCTAAAGGAAGGACTTTACCAGGTAGCAAAGATACGTCTTGAACATCAGGATATGAATCTTAAGGATATAGGAGAGCTTCTTGATCCGCCTGTGGGAAAGTCCGGGGTTAATCACAGACTAAGAAAGATAAGCGAAATGGCAGATGAGATAAGGGCTGCCAGGCAGGGGTATTGACAACAAGCGTATAATAAAACTTAGGCGGGGCATATTTATGATAGATATAAAGATGTTGACAGAACTATTATAATGCTGCAGTCGGATGTAAGAAAGGTTTCTGCATATAAGGCAGAAATGCAGGAGATTATATACAGTAAGGATATAATGGAGGATAATGAGATGACAAAAGTAGATATTATTTCAGGATTCTTAGGAGCTGGAAAGACAACTCTTATAGCTAAGCTTTTAAAGGAAGCATTTCCAGGAGAACAGGTAGTTCTTATAGAGAATGAGTTTGGCGAAATCGGCATAGATGGTGGATTCTTAAAGGAATCGGGTGTTGAGATAAGAGAGATGAATTCAGGATGTATATGCTGCTCTCTAGTAGGTGATTTTGGTACATCACTTAAGGAAGTAGTTGAAAAGTATCATCCAGACAGAATTATCATTGAGCCATCTGGTGTTGGTAAGCTTTCAGATGTTATAAAGGCAGTTAAGGATCTTCATATTGAGAATGAAATCAGGCTAAACAGTGCATCGACTGTAGCAGATGCATCTAAGGTAAAGGTATATATGAAGAACTTTGGTGAGTTCTTTAACAACCAGATTGAGCATGCAGGAACTATTATTCTTAGCAGAACACAGAATGTTTCAGAGGCTAAGTTAAAGACAGATATAGAACTTATCAGATCACTTAACAAGGATGCACATATTATTACAACTCCTTGGGATGATATTAATGGTAAGCAGATTCTTGATGCAATGGAAAATGTTACTAATCTTGAGCTGGAGATGCTTGCAGAAGCAGCAGCTAAAGCTGCAGAGGAACATGAACATGAGCACCACCATGATGGAGAGTGTGGCTGCGGACATGACCACGATCACGAGCATGAGCACCACCATGACCATGATGGAGAGTGTGGCTGCGGACATGACCATGATCACGAGCATGAGCATCACCACGACCATGACGGAGAGTGCGGCTGCGGACATGACCACGATCACGAGCATGAGCATCACCATGACCACGATGGAGAGTGTGGCTGCGGACATGACCATGATCACGAGCATGAGCATCACCACGACCATGACGGAGAGTGCAGCTGTGGACATGATCATCATCATGGACATCATCATGCTGATGAGGTGTTTACAAGCTGGGGTGTAGAGACTCCTGATAAGTATGATAAGGAAACACTCTCAGAGATACTAAGAAAGCTTTCTGAAACAGATGATTATGGTGATATATTAAGAGCAAAGGGTATGCTTCCTACACCAGAAGGTAAGTGGATGTTCTTTGATCTTGTACCAGAAGAATATGAAATCCGTGATGGTGAACCAGAAATCACAGGCAGAATATGCGTTATAGGAGCTAAGCTCAAGGAAGATGCGCTCAAAGAGTTATTCAATGTATAAATTAAGTTTTTAAATAGTGCAGTCCATGTTTTGCACATAATGACATGGGCTGCATTTTTAGGATTTATAAAAATATATGGCAGAAACAGCATAAATAAAGTATAAGAAAAGAGGTAAAATATGGCACAGGAAGAAGAATATCAGATTCCAATATTCTTAATAAATGGACAGCTTGACAGTGGTAAAACAAGATTTATCCAGGATACAATAGCAATGGGACAGTTTGCAGAAGCCAAGAATAAGCTTCTTATTGTATGCGAAGAGGGTGAAGAAGAATATAGTGAGAAGCTTTTAAAGGACAATGGTGTAGATATGGTTGTCCTTGAAAAGGAAGAGCTTACAGAAGAAAAGCTGAATGAGCTTGATAAGGAATATGATCCATGGATAGTTATAGTTGAATATAATGGTATGTGGGATCCAGCTCTTATTATGGCAACAGCCAAGCCAAGAGGATGGGATATATATCAGTCTATTACGCTTGTAGATGCAGCTTCGTTTAATCTTCAGTGGAATAATATGAGGTCTATCGTAGCAGAAACAGTTAAGTATGCCGATATGGTTATATTTAACAGATGCAAGTCTGGTATGGATCTTGGAAGCTACAGAAGAAGTATGAGAGCACTTAACAACACACTTCAGATAGTGTTTGAGGATGATAAGGGTGAAATGATGTCTATAGCAGAACAGCTTCCTTATGATGTGAATGCTGATGTTATAGAAATAGATGATGCTGATTATGGCATATGGTATATGGATGTATCAGAAAGACCAGATGTGTATGTTGGCAAGAAAGTAAGATTTAAGGGACAGGTACTTAAGAATAAATACTTTAAAGATAAGAATTTCGTTCCAGGACGTAAAGTTATGACATGCTGCGCAGAGGATACTCAGTTTATTGGTTATATCAGCTTCTATAATGACATTGCTTCATTGGAAAACAGGCAGTGGATAACTGTTACAGCAACTGTTAAGGTTGAATTCCAGATGGCATATAAGAAAAAGGGTCCTGTTCTTTATGTAGAAAAGGTAGAGCCAGCAGAACCACCAGTGGAAGAGATGGTGTATTTCTAATATGATACAGGATATATTTCCAAAAGTTTTAAATAACCAGTATGTAGAGTGCAGTCCATGTGATAACGATATTATATTTTTCTTTAAGGGTTCATCACTTCTTGCAAGGTATGAAGGAGAAGATGTACTTGTATATCCACAGTACAAGGAGTTCGTTCTGGGGATAAACAAGGCGGATAACAAGGATACAGTGGATAACTATACATTTGTTTATCTTCTGTCAGTGGATGATACAAGATATTTTCTTGCAAGAAAGAGCGGTGAGCTGCTTAAAGGCCAGTATATTGGTGAAATGGCTGACTCAGACATACATAAAGAATATGATACAGTTATTGACGGCTTTGATTTTGTCGGAGTTAATTCTTTTAGAAAGGCTGAGCCAAAGGCGCAGGCATTTGCAGCTATAACAGCATTTCATATATACGGATGGTACAGGGATAATCACTTCTGTGGAAGATGCGGTAAGCCAACTATTCACGATGACAGGGAACGTATGTTAAAATGTCCGTCATGTGGCAATATGATATATCCTAAGATATGTCCGGCGGTTATAGTGGCAGTAACGGATCATGACAGGATTCTTCTTACGAAATACGCGGGAAGGACATATAGGAATTATGCACTTATAGCAGGCTTTAACGAAGCTGGTGAGACACTTGAGCAGACAGTCAAAAGAGAAGTTATGGAAGAAACGGGGCTTAAGGTTAAGAACATAAGATACTATAAGAGCCAGCCATGGGGATTGTCAGGTTCGATACTTTCAGGCTTTTATTGTGAGCTTGATGGTGATGATACGATAACACTTCAGGAGGAAGAGCTTTCACTTGGTAAGTGGGTGAAGGCAGAGGAACTTTCACTTGAGGATGATGGAATAAGTCTTACAAGGGAAATGATACTTAAATTCAGGGAGGATTGCCTGACTGAATAAAAAAACGCTGGATTCCTGATGGAAGCCAGCATTTTTTTTATAATAGCAGTTTTATGTTAATTTTTATAATTTTTAAAACATATGTTAATATCAACATTTCCAGATACACCAGGTACCGTACCAGTGCTTGTGTACTGCCACATAGTATATTTATATGGATAGTAAGGAGCTGCAGTCTGATATCCTGCGAACCACTTGTCGTAAGATTCAAGACGGTTAAGTTCAACATTGTCCATAAAGTACAAGAGATTACTATATATGAGCGGTGTGTAGCCGGCAGCCTTTATGGTATCACAGAAGGCTATAACAACATCAGTAAGCTCACTTGCACTAAGCTTTTCCTGACGGAAGGAATCATTTTCTATAGCCTCTATATCAATAGCTACAGGGTATGTAACGTTGTAAGGTCTTATAAGGTCAAGCACGTAGTTGGCCTCTTCAACAGCTTCATCACGGCTTACAGCCTGTGTGTAGAAATATACTCCGACATCAACATTGTTGGTAAGAGCACTTGTTATATACTTTTCAAAAGAAGTATCCTTGACAAGAAGTCCTGAACCATAAGCTCTGTAGCCACATCTGATCATAGCATAATCTATGCCAGCTGACTTTGCCTGGGCAAAATCTACATCAGAGTTGTATCTTGAAAGATCAATTCCTGTATACGTTTTAGTCGATTTATCATCAGAATATGTCATAAAACCATTACCATTGCGTGTGAATCCGGATGTGCTGTAATCAGTTTTTGCAAGGGCAGGGTCAATGTCAGCAAAAACATAATTTCCCTTCCTGTTAGAATATACAATGTTATCAGGATACAGCTTCTTAAGTATAGAAAGTGTCGATGAACCGCTTTCAAACTGTTCACGTATAGAGTTAAGTAAATCTTCTTTCTCAGAAGCTTTTGCAACATCAAGATCCTTTGATTCAAGCTGTGCAACTGTATGTTCGGTGCGTGTGTGGTCAGTAACAAGAAGAAAAATATTAGCAGCAATAGAAATGATTGCTGTTACTAAAAGTACAATCGTTAATGGCGATATTGAAACTTTTCTTTTGTTTTTCTTTTTCTGCCCCTTTTTTCCTGTATTCAGAATATCATCATTAAAGTTGTTGTTTAATGAGATATCATCTGTATTCTTATGCATATATATCCCTCCGTATGTTAATGATGTAAGCGCCAAAAGATGTTTTGACCCTTATGTCTGTAATTAGTGTATACGAGTGATATATAAAAGTCAAATGTGATGTAAAAATCATCGGTTGTATACGTGATGTAAAAATCATCGGCTGCAAAACCCCAATTAATAGGTAAAGATTAAAAACTAATAAAAACCAATAAAAACCAATAAAAAAACTGATTAAAAAACTAAAAAAAATATTGACAATATAGTTAACATATAGTATATATAAGATACACCATATATATATACATCAGACATTTGGAATATATGAATATATTTCAGATTCTTTAGCCTTCTGGAGAAGGTATTTATAGCGTTTCTGCTCGGAGTTCAGTTGATATATATAACAGTCTATTAGATCCGGGTCAGTAGCATTATCAAAGTTGGCATATGCAGCACTAAGTGCAGCTTTCGTCAGATTTATTTCCTCAACAAGATATTTTTCATCATATGTAGCAGGTTCTTTTTTCTTGCAGAACAGTTTCATTTCTGTTACCCCATTTCCTTATTTTTATAAAGTATAGTCAGAAGCTGGCAGATCTATACATTAAAGGGAATATTTTTATAAATTGTTTGCCTTTGTCACATTCACAGGTATTAATAAGATTATGGGAGAAGTAAAAATCATGGAAATATGTATGAAAATGTGGGCTGGAATATATAAAGAAATATTGTCAGGGCATATGGGTGTAGTAAGATATTTAGTTTTATTGATGGTTATGATGGCGGCAGCAGCAGATGATTATAAAAGATATAAGATATCAAACAGAATAATCATAGGGGGTCTGATATTGTCAGCAATGGTGTGTATTGCAGAAATGTATATGATGCATGTAGTAAGTAAAAATGGTGTGGATATTACGTATGGAGGTTATAAGAGTTATAAAGATATTGGTTTAATGTATTTATCAGGTATGGTGTGGGCACTGGTTGTCAGTTATGTGTTGTATAAGGTCAGGGCAATAGGGGCAGGTGATGTAAAGCTTTTTATGGTTGTGGGAACGTTTATGGGATATAAGGATGTGATGTATATTATTGTTATTGCATTATTTGCAGGAGCGTTTATTGGTGTGGCAGAGGCTCTTGGCAGAAAGGAAATCATGCTGGTTACAGGAAAAAGCATGCATAAATTCCATTTTTCATATGCAATAATGGCAAGTGTATGTATGATGGTGTGTTTAAAGTCAGCCGGAATATAAAGGAGGTGTGATATAAGTGGGAAAAGGAAATGTATGTGTTATATATGATCCGGATGAACGTTACGCAAAACGCCTTATGGGAATAATTAACGATGATAAAGATATTCCATATAAGGCAAGAATGTTTACAAGAAAAGAAGAATTTAACAAGTATATAGCTGGTAACGATACAGACGTGCTTATGGTTAATGAGGAATGTTATACTTATGAGATTCAGAAAAAGAGCAATAATAATGTTATTGTTTTATGTGAAGAAGAAAATGAAGCAAGGAGGATTAATGATAGAAAAAAGGAAGGACATACAGGCGTATGCAAGTATCAGCCGGCATATCAGCTGTTAGGTACAATATCTAAAAAACATACAGAAACAGAGCAGAATGAAAAGGAAAAAAGTTTTAAGTGCATAGGTGTATATGGATTCAATTCTTCTTTAAGGGTTATGCTTGCACTTGTAATATCAGCCGCTTTTTCAAGAAAGGGAAAAACACTGTTTATAAACCTTGATGAATTCTCAGGTATTGAACATATAATGGGAAGTGATGAATCAAGAAATCTCTCAGATGCTTTATATATGTTTAAACAGGCAGGAATGCAGTATACAGATGGCATCCGCCGTAGTATACATTTTACAGATATGTTTGATTATATCCCAGCAGTAGTATCCGCAGATGATATATCATATGCAGGGGATATGCTTCTTTCGCAGTTTATTGATGCAGCTGCATATAACGGACAATACATGTATGTAGTGATCAATATATCAGAAGGAATCACAAGACCATGGAAGCTGATGGAAAAATGTGATGTGACATATATAGCTGATAGTGGCGAATATATAGAAGGCTGCAGGTTTGATAATCTTAAAAGATATCTTATAGAGAATGACATGGAGCAGGTGTCTGATAGTATAATGAGGATTAATCTTAAAACAAAAGAGGATGTTGATGTGAATTTCCTTCAGAGAATCATGTATACAGAAGCGTATGGCTGTGTGAGCGAGTTGATTAATTATTTGTAGTTTTATGGATGAATTGTTTATAAAATTAAAAAAGGAAATATATGAAGAGCTTGATGTAAGCCTTGATATATCGGATGATTATCTTTGTGAAATAATAGATGAGTGTATATATAAAGCAACGGCAGTAAAAAGACTGTCACTTAACCAGAGAGAAATGTTAAGGACACGGTTATATAATTCGATCAAGAAGCTTGATGTATTGCAGGAGCTTATAGAGGATGATGAGATAACAGAAATAATGGTAAATGGTTATGACAATATATTTATAGAAAGGAATGGATGTATAACAAGGTGTGAAAGACAGTTTGAAAGTGAGGAAAAGCTTGCTGATGTAGCACAGAGAATAGCAGCAATGTCAAATAAAATCATTAATGAGTCGTCACCTATCGTAGATACAAGACTGCCGGATGGGTCAAGAGTCAATATGGTATTACCGCCAATAGCGATAGATGGCCCGATAATAACTATAAGAAAATTCTATAGAACACCCATGGACATTGAAAGAATGATACAGGCAGGTTCTATAACAGTTGAAGCAGCAGATTTTCTTAAGCTGCTCGTTAAAGCGAAATATAATATATTCGTATCTGGAGGTACAGGAAGTGGTAAAACAACATTTCTTAATGCCTTATCTAATTATATCCCAAAGGATGAAAGAATACTTACAATAGAAGATTCCGCAGAGCTTCAGATATCCGGCGTTGATAACCTTGTAAGGCTTGAAGTAAGAAGGGCAAACATGGAAGGAGATAATGAGGTTACAATAAGGGATCTGATCAAGTCAAGTCTAAGAATGCGTCCCGACCGCGTGATAGTTGGAGAGGTCAGGGGCGAGGAGGCGCTTGATATGCTGCAGGCCATGGGAACAGGACATGATGGCAGTCTTTCTACAGGACATGCCAACAGTCCAGGGGATATGCTTGTAAGGCTGAGAACTATGGTTCTTATGGGCATGAATATGCCGGTGGAAGCAATAGACAGGCAGATATCGTCAGCTATAGATATAATAGTGCATCTTAAGAGAATGAGGGATAAGACAAGAAAGGTTGTTGAGATATCAGAGGTGTGTGATTATGGTGAGAAAGGGTTTGAACTTATTCCACTGTTTAGGTTCGTGGAAGAAGGCGAAGATGAAAGCGGAAGGATTATTGGTGAACTTAAGAAAACAGAATATAAGCTTCAAAACCAGAGTAAGCTGCTTTCCTATACTGGATGCAATTCCCCAAAATAAAAATGAGCTTATATATTATCTTCAGGGAATAGCAGTGATTGTCCTTGCTGCATATTTATTCTATAACAGCTTATGGTCATGCATATTCTTAAGTCCGGTTATCCCCATATATGTTGTGTTACGTAAAAGGGAAGCTTATGGTAAAAAAATAAGCCGTAAAACCATGGAGTTCAGTGATGGAATGCAGGCGGTTTCATTTGCGTTAAATACGGGTTACTCGATTGAAAATGCGTTTGCAGAAGCAGTGGGTGAGCTGGAACTTCTATACGGAAAAGAGTCATCTATAGTCAGGGAGTTCAGGATGATGGTAAACAGAATAAAAAGAAACGAAAACCTTGAAGATATTATGGATGATTACGCAAAAACATTAAATATAGACGATGTCAGCTATTTTTCGGAAATATTCAGATATGCCAAAAGAAGTGGTGGTGATATTCCAGCGATTATTAAACAGACGACAAAAATGATAAGGGAAAAGTCAGAAGTCCAGATGGAAATAGACACGATAATAAGCGGAAGAAAAATGGAGCAGAAGATTATGGTGTGTATTCCATTGGGGATACTTATATATCTTAGGATGACAACACAGGGATTTGTCGATGTGCTATATGGTAATGTGCTGGGAATAATAGTTATGACACTATGCCTGTTTATATATGCAGCTGCAGCTGTTATTTCAATCAGAATCGTGGATATTAAGGTGTAACATAAAAGGACTAAGAGAGTTGTCATGAATAAGAAAATCAGAGGAAATGCTATAACAAATAAAATAAATAATAAATATATTATTGCCGCAATACTTATTATTGGAATAGTGTTAGTTAAGACACTTGTTATAAAAGATTCGCAGAAATCATCAGTAAGTCATATAAAAAGACCAGAACCAGGTGAAGCTTCTAAAAACATTTCATTAGATGTTTATGATGCAGCTGGAAATAAACAGACAACAATAAATACATATGTTGAGCCAAGAAAAATGTCAGAGGAAGAGACACAGCAATGCTTTGATGAAGCCTATGATGAGCTGTTAAGAATTATGTTAAAGAATAATGCTTCAGCAGATTATATTACACAGGATATATGTATGACAGATAAGCTTGCAGAAGGTCTTATAAGTGTAAGTATGTATCCATCAGATTATTCAGTAATTGATTATGATGGTACGGTGCATAATGAGATGTTAAGTGAAGGCGATGTTAAAGAGGTGTCATTAACATACGTTATGCAATATGAGGAATATGAAAGACATGGTGTTATAGAGTTGAATGTACGGGCAGCCGGGGAATATGATGATGAATCACAGAAGGTAATAGCACAGAATACTATCCAGAAGGCCGTAGATAACACAGTTAATAAAAACATAGACGAAAAGGAGGCAGCTCTGCCGTCAAATATAGGGCAGAAAGATATATATTACAGATACACAAAAGAAAAAATATCATGGTTATCATATGTTATTGTGCCTGCAGCTGTTGCGGTACTTATATTGTACAGAAGAAAAATGAAGAAAAAAAGAGAACAGGAGCTAAGAATAAAGGAATTAAAATACGATTATTCAGAGCTTATAGCCAAGCTTACATTACTTCTTGGTGCCGGTATGACCATAAGGAAGGCATGGGAGAAGATGGTTGAGGATTATATGAAGAAAAAGCAGGCTGGTGGTGGAGTGAAGATAGTATATGAAGAAATGTATATAACAGATTGTAATATAAAATCAGGAATATCTGAATATGAAGCTTATGAGGAGTTTGGATACAGATGTAACACAAGGGAATACTTAAAGCTTGCATCGCTGCTTCAGACTAATCTTAAAAGAGGAACGAACCGGCTAAGGGAATTACTCTGTCAGGAGTCATATGATGCGTTTGAACAAAGAAAAAATATTGCAAGGCAGAAGGGTGAAGAAGCTACAACAAGACTGCTTATACCAATGATTATGCTGCTTATGGTAGTTATGGTTATAGTTATGGTTCCGGCAGTTATGAACTTTTATCTTACATAGCAGAAAGCAGAGATTTCTTCTGTTATGTTATATGAAGATTAAACAGGAAAGGAAGAATAGTGTGAAAAATAAGATTTTTCACACGCAAGAATGGAGGATTATTATGAAAACAGATGTTATAAAGACAGCAGTGAAAGAAAATAAAAAAAACAAAATGACAGTATTATGCAGAAAAGTAAAAGAAAATATAAAAAATTTCTGGCAGGATGAAGATGGCATGGGAGTCGTGGAAATAGTACTTATTATCGTTGTGCTTATAGGTCTTGTCATCATATTTAAAAGTCAGATAACAGCATTGGTTAATAAGCTGTTATCAAAAATGTCAAGCCAGGCAAACAAGATATGATAAATACGGCAGCAATATCACATATAAAAACAATATCACATATAAAGACAATATCATATATAAGGACAATATCATTAAGGGCACAGATTACGGTTATGGCGGCAATGGTGTTTATGCTTGTTGTTTCATTTGTAACAACATGTGTGGATAGTGCAGCAATGTCAGGATATAACACGATAATAAAACAGTCATGCAGCTTGTCTGATGAATCAGTATTTGCAGCATATAGTAATGATTTATTAGAACAATTCGATATATTTGCATTGAAAAAATCGGACATAATCAATGAAAAAATCCCCCAGTACATCAAAGAAAATATAAAAACCTATTCTAAGGATTTAAGCCTTACAGAAGCATCATATACTGGTTATAAGTACATGACTGACAATGGCGGATATGGTGTTGAAGAGCAGATAATAAAATATATGAAAAGTGGTGGGTATGTTGATGTTGTTAAAAACTATAATGCTGTCAATAACCGCATAAAAGAATCAGATGCTGTCAGAAGGGTTACAGAAGCTATATGTTCAACACAGGCTGCAGCCGGTGAGAGCAGCAGCGTGATGAGCCTGCTTATAAATACATGTTCGGATATGGATGAAAAGGAAAATGAAATATCCAGTATGGTGGCTGAATGTAAAAAGAATATGGATGAACTGCATTATATGTATGAAGCAGATGATGTAAATATACTATCGAAGTATAGCAGAAAAATCGAAAGAATATCAGACGAAATACATAACATTTCACAAGATATATTATATCAGGCTTCGTCTTATGAAGAGTTAAGAACAAAGTCAGAACAAAGCATAAGGGAATGTCATGAAAAGCTGAACTTTAACAGGAGTGATATAAGTGATGAGCTGTATCAGGAATTATCAGAGGATATAGATAGACTGTACACAGAATATGATGATGCTGATGTATTATCGGAGGGATATATCATGGATAGTGTGGATAATGACAACTCAATCATAGAAAATATCGTCGGTAATATGCAGGCTGTTCAGGATATATGTATGAAAATATCAGAGCCTGACGTAGAAAAGCAGGAGTATATCACAAAGATAGAAAAAATATACGAAGATATAGAATCAGAAATAAACGGATTTAGTATCAAAACAATCGTACAGGAATATGAACAATATACTTTCAGAGCAGATGATTATAACACCAGCATAACTTCACTAAATAAAATCTATCAGATATTAAAGGAAGGAGCAGCAGGACTGGTGATTGATGGTGAGATATCAGATAAGACCATAGATTATTCTGACCTTGCAGATACATGTGTATCAGGAAGTTATGGAGGAGATGGTATATCCAATATAGATATACGTCAGGCACTTGTCAGTGAATATATAATATCAAGATATGCAGGTTATACAGGTTATATTGAAAAAAACGGACAACAAACTGGTTATATTGAAAAGAACGAACGTTCTGCTGGCAGGCTGCTTGATTATGAAATCGAATATATTCTGTGTGGAAGGCAGTCAGATAAGGATAATCTGAACGAAGTTCTTTTTAAGCTTGTAATGATAAGAGAGGGACTTAATCTTTCATATCTTGTAACGGATGTACAGAAGAAGAATGAGTGTTTTGGATTAGCACTACAGCTTCTTGGATATACGGGAAATATGGTACTTATCAAGGCGGCACAGTATTTTATTATGTCTATATGGGCATATGCTGAATCAGTTATGGAGTTAAGAGAACTGTATGCTGGTGAAAGTATTGCCACAGTAAAAAATGCAGATAACTGGATAACAGATATTAACACAGTTATAAGCAGCGGTGCTGCAGTTTTAAAGACAAGTCTGTTTTCAGATAAGAAGAAAGCTGGGAAAGAAACAGGCAGTACAGCTGGCTATAACAGTCTTGATTATATGGATTATATGCGTATTCTACTGCTTATAAAGGATAGAACTGAGAGGAATGCAGGTATTATGTCAGCCATGGAACTGGTAATGATTGCACTGGGACATGAGGATTTTAGAATGAAGGAATACATATATGAAGCATCTGGCACGGCTGTGTTTATATATGTAAAAAATGGACAGACATACAGTCAGAAACTGGAGTATTCATATATTTAAGATAGCAGTGTCAAAAGGTCTAAACCCACATGAGCCCGCTTTTTAAAACATATAGTGATAATATGCAGGATAAGCAGCTGCCTCTTTATGTGCAGATAAACTTATATTAAAAATAAATGATGTAAACACGGTACTTTACGCTGTGTCAATCATAAATTACAAAAAGAAACATTAGAATTAAACTTAAAAGGAAAAAACGAAAATTTAAAAAGGAAGGAGAAAGATAAGACTTATTCTTATAAATTAACAGGTATGATGTTTATAACGCCAGAAATACATAAACATAATACATCCTCTGCACAAGCCAATAATGTAGTTTATCACAATAAAGAGGCATATATTAAACCAGCAGCTTTTAATGCATTAAGAGCATCATCCACAGTGGAGGCAGCACTTGTTATACCTTTATTTATATATGCAGTTATGGCAGTAATGTATTTTATACAGGTTATGGCAGTGCGCTCACATGTGAATGATGCATTATATATAACTTTAAAGAAAAGTGCAGGTTATGCATATATATACGAAAATTTTAATGAGTATGCCGGACAGAAAGCCATAGAAGATGGAATTGCTGATGATTCTACAATAGACAGCGCAGGTGGTGGGATAAAAAAAGGCATGGTTGTTGAGACCATAAGGAGAATGTTTATAAAAGAACTTGGTAAAGATTATGCAAAAAATAATAACATTGAAAATGGTGATGCGGGCTTCATATTTATAAGTTCAAGAGTACTGCAGGGAAATTCAGTTATAGATATAAAGGTTTCATATTATATTAAAAATCCTTTTGATATATTTGGCAATACACGTATAAAAATCGCTGACAGAAAGAGGATTAATGCGTGGCTTGGTGAAGACATGGATGGGTATGAAAAGGCTGATGTCATGTCAGAGGAATATGTATACATAACAGCAGGTGGGGAGGTATATCATACAGATTCAAAGTGTACACATTTGCTGCGTTATATAAAAAAATGTGATAAAGGTGATATAGAAGAAATACGTAATAATTCTGGTTCAAAATATTATGAGTGTAAAATGTGCAAAAAAAATACAGATGATCAAGAAACAGATGATAAAGAAACAGGAGATACAAAGACAAACAGTGTGTATTATACAGAATATGGCACACGTTTTCATAGTAACAGTATGTGTACAGAGCTAAGACGCAATATCCAGAAAGTGAAAAAATCGGACATAAAAGACAGGGAATTGTGTGAAAAATGCAGTGGATGACTATAGACTATAAATACAGGAGGTATCACAGGAGATGTCACAGGAGGTGCTACATGTTTAAAATAATATATTTAATAATATGTCTTGCTATACTTTCATATAAAGATATAAGAAGCCGTACAGTTCCTGTTATGTGGCTTATATTAATGGGAGCCGCAATACCGGTTATGTATGTGTGTGATTATAAAGCAAGTGGTGAAATAATACAGTACAGCCAGATAGTACTGTCAATAATTATAGCAATAATATTTATACTTTTATCGGTGTTTACGCCGCTGATCGGCGAAGCAGATGGGATAATTATTGGTTATGTCTGTCTGCTCTCGGATGTGTATATAGCAGTTTTTACAGTGTTGATATCATTTATTATGCTGGCAGTTTCAGGTGGTATATGGGTAGCTGCTAAAAAAATGAAGATTAAAACAGCCGTACCATATATACCATTTTTACTATCAGCATATATGTTAACGTTGTTTTGTATATAGAAGGGAATGATGATGGTATGCATACAGTTGAGAATGCGGTGATTGTACCTGTATTTACGCTTATTATAGTAGCACTTATAAGTGTCAGCGGATATATGCATGATAAAGTTGTTATGCGAAATATTCTTAACCAGTTATCAATAGAATATTCCAGGAATATAACAAGTAATGAACAGAAAGCTCTGCTTGTAAAAAGTGAGGAATATATAAAAGACAAAACAATATTTGTAAAAAAAGTAAGTGTTAAGCCAGGTTCATATGCAGGAAAAGAAAATGCAGCAGACGGTATAAATCATATTACATGTACTGCAGAATGGCCATTTAAACTGGATTTTTTCGGAATCAATATTGGAAATATAAGTATGAGCAGAGAGGTATATAGAAACCATTCAGAACAGATTATAAGAAAGACTAATATAATGCTGCATAAATAGTGGCTCATTACGTTAAAAGAGAATGGAGAGTATTTATGGAAGATACATTGGAAAGAGAAGTGAATGTAAGATATGAAAGGGATAATAGTATTAACTATGCTGTTATAGATGCACAGAAGGAATGGAACTGTGAAGATGACTATGAAGTAAAGATGCTCATGTTTAATATGCCAGAGCATTTTCTTGCAATCACAATGAATGAAATTGATGGAAGAAATTGTATATATTATGATATTTCTTCAAAACAGCAGCTTAGTAAGCTGTTTGAATATGGGAAGGTTACAATGGAAGAGGTTAAGACAATGTTTAACAACATAAGTGAGATGGTACGTGTGGTTGATGAATATATGCTGGATCTTGACAGAGTTATACTAAAGCCGCAGCATATATATGTTTCACTAGCCAATAAAAAATACAGTTTCATGTATTCTCCCATAGCTGGTAATTCTGATTTCTATGATAATATGCGTTCGTTATTTGAATATATACTGGAAAGATTCGATCATTCTGTTGAAAAGTCAAGTCTTGTCCGCTTTTATGAAATATATCAGAGAATTCTTGTAAGAGATTATACACCACGCAATCTCATGTCCTTTTTTGAAAAAGATGATAATACACAGATAGACATAGAGGATGATGACAATAAGCATGTTGGTAAAACGTATCATGATGCTGTACAGACCTGGAATGGGGAAATCAACAGAATGAAAAGTGAAATCGAAGCTGTTGATTATGGAAAAGAAAGAACAACAAAAGATATCACCTGCAAGACAGATGAAAATAGCCTGAATAATGGGAAAATAATAAAAGATGTGCTTCCAGAAACAGCAGAGGATAACAAAAGTAATAAAAGCAGTAAAAAGGCAGTATTTGTCATGAAAGCAGTGGCCTCAGTTATTTTATTAAACGCATTCCTTAGCATGTTTTTAAAAACATATGCGGTAGTAAAGCTTAATACAGCTGCATCTGTAATATGCATAATAGCTGGCATACTTATATTCTATGTATCTGGAAAAGTGGCTGATATTATAGGGGAAATTGCCAGTGAAGACAAGGTGACAGAGGATGAACTTATACCATATAGAATGCATAACAATACAGATAAATCTTATGAACGTAAGCCGGAAGCTGAACATGAATACATGGAGGATGCAGAAAAAACTTCATATAGCAGTATGGTAACAGCAAGAGTGATGAAGGATGAAGAAGAGCAGGAAATAAAAGTCAGTCATACAATGCTTCTAAGCGATTATCTTAAGATGTTAAAGGATAATAAGCTTACACTAAGCCTTCTTGATAACAAAGATAACAGGTTATATATGAAAAATGAGGAGGCATATGAGCAGCCATTGGAAAATATAGAACCAGTAAAATATCCATGTACAATAGGAAGCCTTGAAGGAAGTGCAGATATATTCATAGATTCACCAGTTATAAGTAAGATGCATGCATGTCTGCTTAAGGAGGATGATAAGTTCTATATAGAAGATATGAATTCTACTAACGGAACATATATAAATGATGAGAGAATAGCCATGCATAGCAAGACACGTATAGCTGATGGAGATATACTAAGAGTAGCAGCTTATAATTTTAAGGTGTGCATATCATAGTATAAAGAATAAATAAATATATGTACCAGTATATCGCCAAATCCCTTTTCATATGATACAATCTAGTTTACTGGTAAATCAGTATATGGAGGACTATTTTATGAATGTTAATATATACTATGGTGGACGTGGTATGGTCGATGATCCTACAATAGTTGTGATAAACAGAATACAGGAAGTGTTAGAAGAACTTAATGTAACAGTAACAAGATATAACCTTTATGAGATGAAAAACACGATAACGACACTTTCCCAGTCGGTAGCAGATGCGGATGGAGTTATATTTGCAACAACAGTAGAGTGGGTTGGAATGGGCGGATATATGCAGACACTTCTTGATTCGTGCTGGTTATATGCAGATAAAAGCAAGGCAGCATCTACATATATGTTTCCGGTTGTTATGTCAAGGGCATATGGAGAAAGAGAGGTTGTGACCGCACTCTGTAATTCGTGGGAGATAATAGGTGGTGTTATAGGAAGCTCACTTAGTGCATATGTTGATGATACGACTGATTTTGAATTCAATCAGGAATATAAAGATATTATAGAAAAATATGCTGAGAATATATACAGGACTATATCAAAGAAGGTAAAGAGCCTGCCTTCAAGCAGCCAGACTATAAGAAAGAATGTTATAAAGGAAGTTGTAAGCTTTACACCTCAGGAGAGTGAGCAGTTATCAAAGTATGCTTCTGATGATGAGTTTGTAAAGACACAGAAAGAAGACATCGAATCACTTGCAAGTATATACAAGGAACTTATGAATGACCAGGCAAATGGAGGCGATGATTATTATTTAAGTGTATTCAGAAACCATTTTAAACCTGAGCTTAGTTATAATGGCAGATATATGTTCATGATAAGTGACAAGGATAAAAATATTGTGGTGAATGTTGCAGGTGGACAACTTAACGCAGAGTTTGGTGAAGATATGACAGCAGATGTCATAGGTAAAATGTCCAAGGAGACCTTTGATAATATAGTACAGGGAAGAATTACCTTTCACAGGGCATTTATGACAGGAGATATGACTGCAAAAGGTAACTTCAGGACACTCAGGATGTTAGATGAAATATTTGATTTCGGAGCATAGAATGGTATGAGAAAAGGTCATGCTTTGTCATGACCTTTCAAGTGTAATGCAGGTTGTTGTAATATGCGAAGCGCTATTATAGGTCATGCTAAGTGAGGCTCCGCCAAGTATACACATCTGATAGACACTAGATAATCCAAGACCAGAGTGGCTTTTCTTTGTCGTAAAGAAAGGGGTGCAGAGTCTGGATAAATCATAACTGTAGATGTCTGGTGTACCGGACTTATCAGCTGCATCTATCATGTCTTTTAAAAGGCTCTTGTCTGGTTCACTGTCTGATACGTTTATTATAGACAGCTGCATAAGCTGATTGTCGCATTGTATCTGCAGGCAGATTGGTTTATTACTGCACGCTTCATATGCGTTATCTATAAGTTCATTAATACCAAGTGTAAGCAGATGTGAGGATATATAGAAGCTTGTTTTTTCGTCTGCATTTATAAGTTCAGTGTTTAATGGGAGCTTTTCACTATGTGCTTCATTGCTGTATTTTTTTCCAATATATGTCTTAATACGCTCCAGCAGCTCTTTTATATTACATTCAACCATTTCACTATCTTTAAAGCTGTATCTGTATAAAGAGGTGCGGTTCATATATCCAACCAGCTCATCTATAGTCGTTCCCATGTTGTTCCAGAATTTATTATCTTTAAGTTCAGAATTCTTATGGGAAATAAACTGATAAGATGTTTTAAGATAGGCTGCGTAGTTTTTTATTTCGTGGGAAACGACCGACAGCTCTTCCAGAGAGTCTTTTCTTAAATCAGATAATGCAGATGATAATTTGCTGCTTTTTTTACATTCCGATACGATAGTATCATATTCCTCTTTATTAAACATATAAAACCTCATTTCTAAAATTATACATACATCAGAATAATTGTTGAATAATTATCTGCAAAAATATTGTAATCAACCTTGCTTTAAGTTATTATACGAGTATATACTTAAATATAAAATAAGTAAATGATGTATAAGGAGGAAGAAAGAGTTTATGAAAAAAGATGATTGCATTTTTTGTAAACTGGCTAATGGAGACATACCAACCAATTCAATATATGAAGATGAAGTAGTTAAGGTTATATTCGATGCAAGTCCGGCAGCACCAGGACACATACTTATATTACCTAAGAATCATTATGACGATATATACTCAATGGATGATGAAACAGCTGCACATGTATTTAAGGTTGCTGTTAAACTGTCTAAGGCATATAGAAAGGCACTGGATTTTGATGGGCTTAACATAGTCCAGAATAATGGTGAGGCAGCAGGTCAGACAGTATTCCACTTCCATATGCATATTATTCCAAGATATAAGAATGATACAGTTAATGTAACGTGGAAGCAGAATGAGGCAGATGCTTCAGTTATAGAGGATATTAAGAGTAAGGTTTCTGAATATCTTAAAGATTAACAGAATACTAACGTGATTGGTATAGTTATTTACTAAACGATGTACCAGAAATCACATTATAAAAACGGGAAAGGAAAAGAGGTTGTAATGATTAAGTTAAGCAAAGGTGGAGCATATCTCATTAACGGAACAGAGGTTATTGAGGATAGCCAGACAGCAGCACAGGAGGTCGCTGCAAAGACAGGTAAGAATGTAACTAAGGAAGAAGCAGCTAAGAATACTATAGCTTATGGCATATTAGATAAGCATAATACTTCTGGCAATATGGATAAGCTTAAGATTAAGTTTGATAAGATGACTTCCCATGATATTACATTTGTAGGTATTATACAGACAGCAAGAGCTTCAGGACTTGAAAAGTTCCCTATTCCTTATGTACTTACAAACTGTCATAACAGCCTGTGTGCTGTAGGTGGAACTATCAATGAAGATGACCATATGTTTGGACTTACATGTGCCAAGAAGTATGGTGGAATCTATGTGCCACCTCATCAGGCAGTTATTCATCAGTTTGCAAGAGAGATGCTTGCTGAGGGTGGAAAGATGATTCTTGGTTCAGACAGCCACACACGTTATGGTGCACTTGGTACTATGGCTATGGGTGAGGGTGGACCTGAGCTTGTAAAGCAGCTTCTTAACAAGACATATGATATCAATATGCCTGGTGTAGTTGCTATATATATGACAGGAGAACCTATGAAGGGTGTAGGTCCTCAGGACGTGGCACTTGCCATCATCGGTGAAGTATTTGCCAACAGTTATGTTAAGAATAAGGTTATGGAGTTCGTAGGACCAGGTGTTTCAAGCTTAAGTGCTGACTTTAGAATCGGTGTAGATGTTATGACAACAGAAACTACATGTCTTTCATCTATCTGGAGAACAGATGACAAGGTTAAGGAATTCTACGATATCCATGGAAGAAGTGAAAGCTATAAGGAACTGAATCCAGGCAGCGTTGCTTACTATGACGGCGTTGTATACGTTGACCTTAGTAAGATTAAGCCTATGATAGCTATGCCATTCCATCCAAGTAACACATATACTATTGATGAACTCAATGCAAACCTTGTTGATATTCTTCATGATGTAGAAAAGAAGGCACTTGTAAGTCTTGACGGACAGGTAGACTTTAAGCTTACTAACAAGATTAAAGATGGTAAGTTATATGTAGACCAGGGTATCATCGCTGGATGTGCAGGTGGTGGATTCGAGAATATATGTGCAGCTGCTGATATATTAAGAGGACACTCTATCGGTGCTGATGAATTCACATTAAGCGTATATCCTGCAAGTACACCTATATATATGGAGCTTGCAAGAAACGGAAGACTTGCAGACCTTATGGAAACAGGTGCTATAGTAAAAACAGCATTCTGCGGACCTTGCTTCGGTGCTGGTGATACACCTGCTAACAATGCATTTTCAATCAGACATTCAACAAGAAACTTCCCTAACAGAGAAGGTTCTAAGTTACAGAATGGTCAGATATCATCAGTTGCACTTATGGATGCAAGATCTATCGCAGCTACAGCAGCTAACAAGGGCTTCCTTACAGCAGCAACAGATTGTGATGTTGAGTTTACAGGCCCAACATATCATTTTGACAGTAACATATATGCCAACAGAGTATTTGACAGCAAGGGTGTAGCAGATCCTGACCAGGAAATCCAGTTTGGACCTAATATCAAGGATTGGCCAGAGATGGTTGCACTTCCAGAGAATCTTATAATAAAGGTTGTTTCAGAGATACATGATCCTGTAACAACAACAGATGAGCTGATACCTTCAGGTGAAACATCATCATTCCGTTCTAATCCTTTAGGACTTGCAGAGTTCGCACTTTCAAGAAAGGATCCAGCTTACGTTGGACGTGCAAAGGAAGTACAGAAGGCAGAAAAGGCAAGAGAAGCTGGAGAATGTATGGGAGAAGCACTTCCAGAGTTAAGAGATATTATGCATAAGATTAAAGAATCTTATGATGTAAGTAAGGAAAATGTAGGTGTAGGAAGCACAATATTCGCAGTTAAGCCAGGTGATGGTTCAGCCAGAGAGCAGGCAGCTTCATGTCAGAAGGTGCTTGGTGGATGGGCTAATATAGCTAATGAATATGCAACTAAGAGATATCGTTCTAATCTTATTAACTGGGGAATGCTTCCATTTATAGTAGATAAGGGAGAACTTCCTTTTGCTAATGGTGACTATATATTCATACCTCAGATAACAGAGGCAGTTAAGAATAAGGCAACATCTATGAAAGCATATGTTGTTAACAAGGATATGAAGGAATTCACACTTAAGATGGATGAACTTACAGATGATGAACGTCAGATTATTCTTGATGGATGCCTTATTAACTACTATAGAAACAATAAGTAATAAACGTTTTTATGATGTCTGTATTCTGGGATTATATATATCAGGATAACATAGGAGTAGACAATGGCAGAACAGAATATATTAAGTGCAGACCAGAGTGTTTTAGAGCAGATTTTATCAGATATTAATGAATATGAAGAAAATCAGGAAAGACTTGAATACATATCTGCGAGCATTAAGGATATAACAAAAGAGACTGATAGTACTTCTAAAGCTATGCAGGATGAAATATCAGCCAGAATTAAGGAAAGTACTGATGCTATCTGCGCAGGCTATGATAAGGCAATAGACTGCGATAAAGATAAGATAAAGCAGGTGCAGGCAGACAGAGATAAAGCAAAGCAGCAGGGAATGAAGGAGCGTATCCAGACAGAAACAGCTTCCTTAAGGCAGGAGAATAAAGAACTCGCATCACAGATAGAGAGAGCCTTTATACAGGAAAATATTTCAAAGATTACGAATAATACATTTTTCCTTGCATTGTTTTTGTCAAGAAAGCTAAAGGATGTATTGGTATATATACTTTTCATGCTTATAATGTGTGGTGGTATTCCGGTGGTGCTTTATGTGCTTCCTTTTGTACCAGTATGGGTTCCCGTTGTTTATACAGCTGTGATTGCTTTGCTTTTTCTTATCATAAGCAGATGTGTATACATTAATCTTATTATGCCGCATTACAATACTATAATAGCGGCAAGGGATACTAAGTACAGAATAAGGAACAACAAAAAGATCATTAAGAAAATCCGTCATTCTATAAAGAAGGACGATAATGATGCAATATATGGTCTTGAAAGCTTTGATCATAAGATTAATGATCTTCATGACAGCATAGAAAAAACAGAGAATGAAAAACAGGGGGCTCTTAAGGAGTTTGAAGAGACAGTAAAACCTGACATTCTTGAGGAAATACAAGGCAGATATGTTGATAAGCTCGAGCTTATGAACAGAGAGCTTACTAAGAAAAAGGATGAATATACAAAGCTTGATGATCTTGTAAAGCAGCAGCGTATATATATATCATCCAATTATGAAGCTTATATTGGCAAGGAGTTTGTAGATAAAGAAAAGCTTGCGGAGCTTTGTAATATCATGAAGAGTGGAGCCTGTACAACGATAGCACAGGCAATCGCGGAATATAAAAACCAGCATTAAGAGATTAATCTGATTGAAGCATTCCGAAAGCACTTGTAATGACATCTGCAATCTGCATAATAACACATAGACGGGTTGTCTGGAGTGTGGAGTGGCTTTCATTACTGGATTCGTTTACGATACCAGTGATGTGGACATTTCCCACCTCAGGCAGCTTTTTTTTAACTCCAAGACCTGGACGGAGTGGACCGGCTCCAAGAGTTATAAGTCCAACATGGTCCCTACGTCCTAGTGATGCATCAACCGCAATAATATAAGGGTTGATGAATGTCTGGTTAATGCATTCAATATATTTTGACAGATTGGCGGCATGGACAGGATGCGTAAGGTCGCCATAGACATAGAAGTTACACTGCATATGTTTTTTAAGCTTGTACCCTACTATAGGTCCAAGGCTGTCACCCGTGGAACGGTCACTTCCTACACATAGAATGATAGTTTCCTGCCGGGAATCTTTAGAAGTCTTTATTATGTACTTTAGCTTTTCGCTTAATAGCAAAGCTGCATCGTTACTGGTAGAATCGTAATAATAGTGCATAATAATCCTCATTTCATAATAATAAATTTATCAATCATAAACATAATCATTTTATTCAAAATCATAAAAAATATTCCTATATTTAAAAATATATTTTCTCCGACATTTTCTGATAAAATTCACAACTGTTTAATGATATTATTCAAGCATTATAAGTGGACATCCCTGTTTAGATGGGGTGGATACATCAGTCAGGAGCAAAATGCTTTTATATCCTGACAGTTTAATATAAATGATGCTTAGGATATGTTACAAGTGTGACTTATATGTAAAAGCAGAATGGAGGAGGATATGATAGAGATAATATGTAACAAAGATGATTCAGATAAATCAGAAGAGAATCCTAAAGATAATAACACATGTATAAGAAGACCTAAGAATATCAAGCAGATAGGTGATGTCAGCTCAGATAAGAAGATATACATAGAGGATTACGCGTTTACATATATTAACTCTATTGCATATAACAGTCCTCAGGAAGAACAGGCTGGTGTTCTTTTAGGCGAGCTTGCCAAAGAAGGAAATGAAAGGTGCGTATTTGTAAAAGGTGTTATAAAGGCAGCATTAGGTGATACATCGGATACAGGTATATATTTCAATGAAAATATATGGAATAAAATATATTCAGATACGGAAAAATATTTCCCGGATCTTTCAGTAGTAGGATGGTTTGCAGTAATGCCAGAGGTGACGGATGAACGCATGGCAAGACTTAAAAAACTGCATCTTGATAATTTTGCAGGGAATATGAAGACACTATATCTTGTTGATACAGTAGAAAAAGAAGAGCATTTTTATCTGTATGAGAATGGAACATTGAAAAGACAGAAAGGATATGTATGTTTTTATGAGCGTAACTACGAGATGCAGGAATATATGCTTGAACGAAGCGAAAAAAAATCGTGTGAGGATGCATCAGATGACCGGGTTATAAGGAATATACGAAATGTGATACGTGAAAAGGAAGAACTAAAGGAACAAAGAAAAAGTGGCAGCTTTATGTATGGTGTAAGTGCTTTCCTTGTAGTTGTCATAATAGTGATAGGAATTAATCTTATGAATAACTACGAGAAAATGAGAAGGCTGAATCAGTCGGTTGATAACCTTATGAATCAGCTTGAGGGAAATGAACGTGGTGGACAGGATGGAGATGACAATGGTGTTCATGATTCCGAAGCATCCGGGGATATAAGTGTTGATGGTAACGCTATAAAGGTAAACAGACTGTCTGGAGATGTGTATCCTTTGGAGGAAAACAGTACATCAGATAAAACAGAGAGGGAAACTATGTCAGATAATAATGCAGCCTCTGAAACTACACAGGCGGTATCAGAAACAGATGCATCAGTCAGTAGTGTTAAGACTGACAGTTACAGCATGTATACAGTAAAGCAGGGTGATACACTTATGGGTATATGTAAGCGGTATTATGGGACAACAACCAAATATCAGGAGGTTATGCAGTATAACGGACTTGATGACAGTGATATGTTGTATATAGGACAGCAGATAAAGCTGCCAGAATAATTAAAGCTAAAAACAACAATAAAGAACGACAATAAAGATAGAAAAACAAGCTGTTATGATAGTAACATTAAGACAAACTTTCTTGAATATTTATGGGTATTATGTATAATTAAAATGATACTAAACTATATCAGAAAATGGCAGAATGAGGGATGAATAATGGCTGACATAATATCAGGTGGTTCAAGATTCACAGGAGATAAGAAGGCTCCTGTAAGAAAAGTGATCAAGTTAAATACAGACAGCAGTATAGGAAATAATATAAATAACTATGATGACAGAAACATAGGACAGGCAGCGGTAACTAAAGAAGCTGATTATGAGGAAATAAGACAAAGAATAGTAAGACACAGGATAAGGATGGGACTGCTTATAGTACTTGTTATAGCACTTATAGCAGGAGCAGTTGTGCTTGCTATGCATCTTCTAGATGGTTATTCATATACATCTTACAGCGTGACTGGTTCAATAAACAGGGAAGATACGGCAACTTCACAATATATAGCCTACCAGGGAGGATATATCAAGTATAGCAATGATGGTGTATCATACTATACAGATAAGGGAAAGGCTATATGGAACCAGACATATTCCATGCAGAAGCCACAGGTAAAAATGTGTGAGGAATGTGTGGCAGTAGGCGATATCAATGGAAATACAGTATATGTTTTTAACAAGTCAGGACTTCTTGGAAAGATAGATACTTCACTTGTCATATCCCAGATAGAAGTGGCTGCCAACGGCGCTGTGGTGGCTGTTCTTGAAGACAACGAGGCTAATTATATAAATATGTACTCTAAGGAAGGTACTAAGATATATAGTATTAAAACAACAGTGTCAGGTGATGGATATCCGCTTGATGTGAGTATATCCAACGATGCAGCCAAGCTTATAGCATCATATGTATATGTGAGTGGTGAAGATATTAAGACTAATGTTGTGTTCTACAACTTCTCGGAAGTCGGACAGAATGAAACAGAGCGTGTGGTTGGTGGTTTCAATCATTACAATGACACACTTGTAGGAGATGTACAGTTTTTAAGTAACAACATAGCAGTAGCGGTAGGGGAGAATGTTATCAGCATATATAAGATAAAAGAATATCCAAGCCTTGAGAAAGAAATAAGTATAGACAGTGCAATAAGCAGGGTGTTTTTCTCAGAGGATTATATAGGAGTGATAGTAGATAACTCGGGGTCAGGTGAGCTTTATAAAATGCTTGTATACAATACATCAGGTGGAAAGGTATGTGAGGCTGAGTTTGGAACACAGGTTGAGAACATATCATTTGATAAGAAAAGTGTTGTTATGAATAACTCAACTGCATTGTCTATATATAATCTGAGTGGCAAAAATATAGCCAATATGAGCTTTGATATGCCGGCAAGCAAGGTTATACCGATAGGTACAAGAGGTGAGTATGTGCTTATAAGTGCAAAGTATATACAGAATATAAAGCTTAAGTAAAGAAACGGAGAATGGATAGTATGGTATTAATAGCAGTATTGGCAGTTTTATGCATATTTGCATTAGCAGGAATGAGGAAGGGTGTTATAAGGATAGCAGTTTCACTTGCAGCTATGGTAATAACTATAGCAGTCACAACAGTTGCATCACCGGTTCTTAGCGAATACATAAGGAACAATACAACATGGGATGACAAGATAGAAAAAAGCATATATGAAAATGTATCAAGAGATGGCAAGAGTTATGGTAATGATGATAATGAGCTTATAGAGTCAGGCATAACAACATATATAGATAATATTGAGGAAAAAGTCGGGGCTATAAGCAAACGTATGAATCTTCCGGAGAGTCTTACTGATAGTATATCAAAGTCAGTGACATCGACGATTGTAGAGGCAGCAGGAGATTCAGCTGTGCTTACGCTAAAGGATATAGCATCAAAGATATTCGCTGCGCAGATGACACTGATCATAGTAAATGCTGTCAGCTATTGCATTGTATTCATAGCACTGTATATAGTGCTTAAGCTTCTTACATCAGTAACAGGAATCATAAGCAGGCTTCCGGTTATACATCAGGCAGACCGTTTTTTTGGAATGCTTGCGGGTATTGTGGAAGGACTTATCATTGTATGGCTTGTATTCGCTATAGTGACAGCAGCAGGAAATAGCTCATGGGCATCAGATATACTTGCACAGATACATGAAAACAGCTTCCTTGAGTTTGTGTACAATAATAATCCTATTATGAAGATAATACTGGCGCATTGACTTTATATTTGATAAAATATCCAGCATTATATAGTATGGTCGGTTAATAAGCAAATAGTATATGCAGTACCATTATTTACAATGCTGGGTTTGTGAGAATTAAGAAACAAAGTTCCAGAATAAAGAATGAGAGGGATGATAAGACATATGCAGATAGCAATATGTGAAGATGATGAGGCACAGGCAGGGGAATTAGAAGAACTTTTGAAGAAGCGCCTTAGCAGGACAGATAGTGAAAGCATTATAGATGTATATCTTAGCAGTGAAGATATGAAGCGAGGAACAAAAAATAAAAAATATGATGCATATTTTCTGGATATAGAATTAGGTTCTGATAATGGGGTGGAACTTGCAAGATACATAAAAACGTTGGATATTAATTCTGTAATAATATTTACTACAAGCCATACGGATTATATGTCAGAGGCATTTGATGTACATGCGTTTAATTATCTTGTAAAGCCAGTTACAGATAAGCAGGCAGACAAGATAGTTTCACAGCTTGAAGATATAATGAATGCTTCACAGGAAAAGCTTACATTCAACTGCAACAGACAGCTTGTAAGCGTGTATTATGATGACATAGTATATATGGAATCCGATAAAAGAATTATAAGGCTTATCTCAACAGGCATGGAGTATCAGTTCTATGGAAAGATTAATGATGTGTATCAAGAACTTCCAGAACTTATATTCGGCAAGCCAAGAAGTGGCTGTATAGTTAATTACAGATATATCAGTAAAGTCGACAAGTCATCAGTATGGTGCAAAAGAAATATAGGAGCTGATGAAATAAGGCTTAGTCTTGGAAGAGGAAGATACAACGATTTTATGTCGGATTATGCACAGTATATAACATCAGTCAGAGGAAAAAGCAGGAGAATGTGGTGATAATGAAATCCGGAAATGTTTATATTCTATGTATAATAGCAGGAATGCTGGATGTTATTATATATATGGAATATCAAAGCAGACAATGTGTTAAACAGCAAAAATATAATTATATAAGATATGCAGGAATAGCGGCAGCTATAATCACAGATATAGCCTGCTGCTATGATTTTTTATGTCATAACAGATGCTATATGTATATATTACTTGCTTTAGTCATGGTTGTTATGTATATGAAAAGTATGGATATATATGAGATTATGTCTACAGTTTCATATCATATAAGTGTGTCGGCTGCAACGGCTATAATAGTGCGGTTTTTTCTTGAAACATACTCATTTACACGTATTGAAAAGCATGTATCAGATATGAATAGTGAGATGATAATCATAATAATGACAAGAATTCTGTTTATGATAGTTATAAATATATATGACAAATATGTAGGGATAAGCCTTGGCAGACTGGCGGGAATAGCAGTTATGTTTACATCTATATCAGCTGTGGGACTTATTATAATGTTAAGCAGACTAGGATATGCATATAGTGAGGCAAGAAAGAGTATTACGATACTTATTATTCTCATAATGGCAGTGTTTAATATAATAGATGTATTTATTAATACAATAGAGCAGAATAACAGATATAACTATGAGCTTATGCTTTTAGAAAGAGAACGGGAAACTAATATAAAGATATATGATAATATCAGGTCAGGTCAGGAAGAACTAAGAAATATAAGACATGATATTAAAAACAGACTCAATTCACTGAGGACAGTTATATTACAGAATGACAACACATCAGCGATAGAGTATCTTGACAATATGATTGGCAGTGTGGATAGTGTTAAAGGAAATATATACTGTAATAATCTGCTTATCAATAACATATTGGCATATAAGCTGGATAATCTGGATGATAATATAGAACTGGAATGTCAGGCAGATGTACCAGAACAGCTTGATGTAGACATGGGAGATATGGGAGTGATAATAGGTAATCTTCTTGATAATAGCATTAAGGCTGTAGGAGATATCGTCAGAGGTGGTTATATACATATAGTTATGACAGAAAGCATAGGCAGGCTGATAATCATAATAGAGAACAACTATATAGATAGCAAAGAAAAAAAGCCAGCCTCATATTATATTAATCATGGCAGAGGTGTTAATAATGTCCGTCGTATTGTGAAAAAATATGGCGGTACATATAATGAGAAAGTATCAGCAGACGTTTATCAGACTAAAGTAACATTAGATATATGATAATTGTGTTAAAATAATAACAAACTTGCAAAATATTACATCAACAGATACAACTTTTTACATTTGCAAAATATCGTAAAATTAATGTGCTATAATGCATTACATAGTAATTAGCCGGCGGAATTCTATATAACGATGATGTAATTAATTGTAACAACCAATCTAATATAACAGCTATACATTATGGTATAGCTGTTATATTTCTTAATAAGTAATGTGGAGGGAGAATATAGTCTGATATGTTAAGAAAACAAGTTAAAAAATATAGACTGGCATTGGGATTGGGTATATCAATGCTGTTATTGGCTGGATGTGAAAAAAAGAGTGTTGATGACTTATATAATATGACAGAAAGTACATCAAAAGAAGAAATACAAACATCGGAAAATGGAAACTCTGATACAGCATCGGATTGGTATGTGCATAATGAAACGTATATTAATTGGAATTCCAGTGAGAAACCGGAATTAATACCACAGGGGGAAACATATACAGTTTCTTTTAGCAAGAGGTCGCTTACTTTCAGAGTTGATGAAGCTGTTCTTACAAAAGATTTTAATGATTTGAAACAATTAACTACGGAGTCATCCTATAAGAAATTAGAAAATTATTATCTAAATGTTGATAATAGTAATAACATAGATGAAGAAGGGAAAGTTAATCTGGATAGACAAGGTCTGGAACAAAATGCAATATTTATTAAGACCAATATTGTAAATGAAATGGATGAGGTCAGCGAGTTCTGTGCCACTAATTTAAGAATATGCTGTATAAAGCAAAGTGAGGCAAATCTGTCATATAGGATATTATGTGAATTAGACGTGTTAGATTGTCCGGATGCATGGGATATTCATGGAATAAATAAAGTAACTTTACAACCGCACGAAAGCAGGGAGATAACACTTATAGGATTTATTAATACAGAGTTAATTAATCAATATTATTATAAATATGATAAAGAAGAAAGAAAAAATTATTTCAAAGATTTTGTATCAGAAGAGTTACCTATAGACAGTCTGTATATGACAACAAGATATTCAGACTTATCTGAAGGAGCACAGAAGAATAAAGGGTTTGAAGGTAATAAGGCTTTGCTTAAGCTTGATGTAAAGTGAGATAGTCTTATGGAAAATATATAACGTTTGTTTATTGTATGGGAAGTGAAAAGATATGAAACAGATGGTAAAAATAGAATTAGAAAGAGCTTTTAGAAGTATGTCCTTTAAGTTATCTATTATAATAGGCATAATTATAGTTGGAATACAGTTCTGCAGAGAGGTAATTCCGGCAGCAATTAACCCTATATACTGGATTAAATCTAATACTTTGCAGGTGCCTGCTAATGCATTTGCTAATAGTATAATTATGGGCGATGGAGCGTATTATACATTATTTGTAAGATTGATACCAATTCTTGCGACTATTCCATATGCGATAACTTATTATACAGATAATAAAAAGGGAATAGTTAAAAACTATTATTCACGGACAAAAAAAATTAATTATCTTATAGCAAAGTTTATAGCAGTATTTACAACAGGAGGAACGGCAGCAGTTTTTCCACTAGCTTTAAATGTCTTTGCTTCAGCAGCAGTGCTGCCATCGTTTATGATTATTAACGGAGAAACAACATGCAGCGGTAATGGAATGTGGTCTTATATATTATATTCCCACCCATATATATATTTTATAATGTATTTTATACTACAATTTATATGTGCAGGGTTATTAGCTACAGTATCACTTGTTATATCTATGTATGTCAATAATGTATTTATAGTATTATTGTTTCCTAGTGTGCTATGTGAATTCCTTAATGCTGTTGCAAGGTGGTTTCCGACCAGAATATTGAGATTTACAGCTCCGTGGAGACTTTTCAGAATTGACCAGATTGCTGTAAATCTTTGGCAGAGTTATCTTGTATTTATATTAGTCATCTTATTTTTTGATATGGTTGTGTATATAAGGAGAGGAGTGAAAGATGATGTCCTCTGATAAGAAAAGAAAGATAAAAGCAGTAATTATAATAGTTCTTTTATTTGTTGTATTAGGTTGCTGGGTTATTGGATATATAGATGTTAATAGAAGATTTCCAAAACCAAAGGAAGAAATATATGCGGTAAATGAGTGGATAAGTGATAGTAATGTTATGGTTAAGGTTAATTCAGTTGAGTTAGTATCTAAGGATGAGGCATATAGTCAATACGGAATTAATGATTATGGAGATGAAAGGCAGGATATCCAGTATTTTATAACTAAGCTTGAAATTAATAATACATCTGGTGAGGAATATGATGTTGAAAAGAAACTTAATTCACATATTGCAATAAAAGCATATCCATTAGGATATGTTAATCAGGGTGAAATAATAACAGAGAGCGGAATAAGTAATGTTAAGCTTAAGGCAGATGAGGAGAAGGAAGTAGTTATCTGTTTTATACTTGGAGATGGTGTTCTGCGTACTGACAGAAGATGGATGCTTAACAAATCAGATATGTATTTAGATTTTCATGAGTATCCCGTTCATAAGGCAGTGCTGCTTGAAGATATAAAAGGACTTTAAGTAAAAATATACCGGAATGAGAAAAGAAAACAATAATTCCACCATAATATTGTTAAGATAATAACAAACTTGCAAAATATTACATCAACAGATACAACTTTTTACATTTGCAAAATATCGTAAAATTAATGTGCTATAATGCATTACATAGTAATTAGCCGGCGGAATTCTATATAACAATTTTTAAATTATGGAGGTACTCAGGATGATAAATAGAAAATTATCAAGTAAGATTATTACAGGATTATTTGCTGTGATGGTTGGCATAACCAGCGTACAGGGAGTTACAGCATATGCGAACAACCATAATGATACATGGTTTGATTTCAATTTTGAATATGGTAATACATGCGAAACTGAAGTCAGGGCTAAAGAGGATACAAGTTCAGTATATATTTATTGTACACAAAACGAAGGCGATGATTGTGGTTTTAATGCTTACGCTTATGGATGCGATAGTTATGACAGAGATGGAAGTGAATGTAAGAGTAAAGTATATTCTATATATTATGGTACCAGGTGTAAAATGATAAATTATATAAAAGAAGATGGCAAAGATTATGCCTATATAAAAGGTGACCTTAAGGCTTATGATGCCGTTTATTATGGAGGATATTGGAGTCCTGACTCTATCTAGTCTTCGAGTAGCACAAAAAGGTGAGGTATATATATGAAAAAAATCATAATACTGCTGATGGCTTCATTGACAATAGTCATAACTGGCTGTGGAAAGAAAAGTGTTGATGATATATATTCAATGATGGATGAGAGCGATAGTAAGCAGGATGCTGCTACACAAAATTCTGACTCTGATAAATATAAGAAAAACATTAAATCAGAAGGTTATAAGGAATGTGTTAATGATGTACCTGAACTTATAGAACAGGGTAATGCAGTTACAGTAACATTACAAGGTAATAAGAAGATCACTTTAACAATACGTGTAGACGATGTGCTGGCATGTGACAATATAAGTGCATTAAAGCAATTAACATCAGAGAATGCATATAATAATTTAGTGAATTATGCCTTATACAAGGATAATAATGATTTTATCGCTGAGGATGGCAGTATTACAGAAAGTGAAAGAGGAATAAAAAGAAAAGCGGTATGCGTTAAGCTTGGAGTGACTAATGATGATAATGATAGCTATATATTAGGCCCAGCAGCTTTTAGGCTATATGACCTGCGTGATATAAAAGAAGATGGTACATTTCAATATCAGAGATTACAAGGAAGATTTGCATATACAGATGTACCAGATGGATGGGAATATAAGTCATCCGATAAGGTTACATTACAGCCACATGAAGAAAGAGAGATTGTTTTAATATTCTTTGTAGAAACAGAGTGGATTGATAGTGGCGTAAGGTTAAATGATAATGGCAATTATACATACGTAGATATTAAAACAGGTGGTTCGTCATTTAATAATATTTATATGACAACTTCATTTGCTGAGGTCAGTGGTGTAAATGTAAAACAAGGATTTGCAGCTAATAAGGCATTGCTGCAATTAAACATCATGGATAAAGATTAACAGTTTATGGCAGTTGTACTTACATAATTAGTATGACTGCCATTAGTTTATTAAAATTAAAATAGATGATATTAAGGTGGAAGAAGTATGAAACAGATGCTTAAAATAGAAATGGAAAGGGCTTTTAAGGGCGCTGCATTTAAAGTTTCGCTGGCTATAGGAATGATTATATGTGTATTGCAGTTTGTTATACAGGTTATACCTGCGGCTTATAATCCTTTGAAATATTATGTACCAATGAGTCTTGCTATACCAGCTAATGTGAATCATATATGGATAGGAGGCTGGTATAATATGTATTATACATTGTATATAAGACTGATACCATTGCTGGCAGTAATACCATATGCAGTTACATTCTATACGGATAATAAAAAAGGAATAGTCAGAAATTATTATGTCAGAACCAAAAAGATTAATTATCTGCTTGCTAAGCTTATTGCAGTATTTTTAACAGGTGGTTTTGTTGCAACAATTCCGCTTCTGCTAAATCTTATAGCAACATCGGCAGTTCTTCCGTCAATTATAAGTATTAATGGAAATATTAGCTGTAATGCCAATGGAATGTGGTCATACATATGGTATTCACATCCATATGTATATTATTTTATGTATTTAATTCTTCAATATATATGCGCAGGATTACTTGCAACAATATCTCTGGTGATATCCCAGTGGGTTAATAACAGTTTTATAGTGCTGCTGTTTCCTATAGTGCTATGTGAATTCCTTAATGCTGTTACACACTGGTCATCTAACAGGGCATTAAGAGGAATGGCTGCTTATAAGCTGCTTAGTATTGAACAGCTATCACCTAATTACTGGCAGAGTTATGTGTTATTTATTTTAATTGTTATTGCATTTGATGTTGTATTTTATTTGTGGAGAGGTGTTAAGAATGACACATTATAATAAAAAGAAGATGATAAAATTAGCAGGCGGCATAATAATATTGATAGTGGCAGTCATAATATGGGCTGTTAATTTTATTGATGTGAATAAAAGATTTCCAAAAGCAGTGCAAGAGATATATCATATTGGAGAAAGTCTTGAATATAGAAATTTTACAATAAATGTAAATGATATTTCGTATATTTTAGCAGATGAGGCAAAAGAAAAGTATGGCATAGAAGGAAAAGATGATTTTGAATATTTTGTTATAAGTATGAATGTTACTAGTGAAAGTGATGTAACAGAAAATCTGGAAAAAGCGATAGGACAGTATATTGGTTTAGAGGCATATCCAATAGGATATAATAATCAAGGCACGATACTTGAAAATGGAAAAAGAGATATCAATATTGAACCGAAGGAAAGCAAGGATGTAATAATTTATTTTGTTATCACCAATGGAATGGTAAGAGAAGACAGGAGAGAACTGTTTAAAAAATCGGATATATATTTAGATTTTTCTAATTATCCCGTTCATAAAGCCGTGCTCTTTGAAGATGTAAAAGGACTTTAGATTAACATACAGGGGGTTGTTTATTATATAATGTGATGTTTGTAAATGTAGAGGATGTGGATGAGATATAGTCAGAACGGAGGCGGGTGCTTATGAAAAGGTTAGTGGATTTATTGAGGATAAATGAAGTGAGATTTACATTTATAGTATTGTCGGTTATGACAATCGCTGCTACAATCAGCCTTAAAGGTAATCTTATGTCCGGTGGAGCTGTGCCATGTATGTATGATATATATCTGGTAGGGGTGCTGCATGTTGTGTCAACATTCTGTGTGCCATTTGTACTTTTCTATATATTATTTGTAGAAAGGTATAATCAAAGACCAATGCAGGTTATCCGCGAAGGCAGTGTGAGTAATGTGTGGAAAAGAAGTGTTGTTGACTTACTTATTTTAACAGTATTTTTTACATTATATGTATTCGTATTGACAACAATAGCAGGACTGGTGTTCACGGATAGGTTTTATAACTGGAATGAGTTAAACAGCCGCTGTGTGGCATGGAGTGGCAGGATATGTGAGGAACAGCCTTCATTTGTATTACTTCTTATATCATACATAGTGGAAACCTTTGAAACATTTCTTGCCACTGGTATTGTTATGCTCGGAGTATGGTGGGGTACAAACAAGGAATGGGCAGGATATCTGGCATCGATAGCATTAATAACAGTTGATAAGGCAGATAAGCATAAGAGTCTTATATTTGCAAAATACTATATATCAAGTGAAACTTATAAGAAGGGGCTAAGTATAAGTACTAATATTATATATCCGTTGTTGGCTGCTATTATAGTGTTTGTTATTGTAAATGTGTTAGTTAGATTTAAGAAGAAAGAATTTCTGGGGTCGTGATGTATGATAGGGATTAACAGCGGTTTAAATATACTTTGGTAAGTGGGAGGTGTGAAATATATGCATATGTTTATGTTGCAGATAAAGTATGATATAAGAGAGGGGATAATACAGCAGTGGAAGAAATATGCGGTGCTTTGTGTGATATATATAGCCTGTATTGTACAATTTATAATGTTGTGCGGGGCAAACAGGCATATAGATACATATACATGTGGTGATATGGTTATGTGGATGTTTGATGGTGTTAAGAAGTTTGATATGGGTGCTAAAAATAATGTTGACATATCATCTGTATATATACTTCCTAACGTATTTATAGCTTATATTATAGGCAATTATGTCATAAAAGATCTATATGGGTATGGTAAGGATATACTTATAAGAACTGGAAACCGTATTAAATGGTGGCTTAGTAAGTGTATATGGTGTGTTTTAACCTCATGTATGTGTTATGCAGTATTATATGCTGTTATTGTTATAGCTGGTATATGTACGGGTAGTTTTTCGTTTGTACCAACGAAAGAGGTCTGCTATTCACTTCTTCATATGGATAAGCAGCTTATTATTGATAATCCTAATCTGACAGGACTTATGGCAAGTATGATGGTTATGAGCCTTGTAATGACTATAACCTTTGGCATTATCCAGATTGCTGTGGGACTTATCGTTTCACCTACAATCGCATATATTATAGTTGTATCGTTTCTTGTTGTAGGGGCATTTTCTGATAATCCGCTTGTTATATCTATATATTGTATGGCACTTAGAAGTGGAATGTATAGTCCGGGTGGTTACAATATGTGGCTTGGACTTCTTATTATGGCAGTGATAATAATGTGCTGCATAATCGCCGGTATATTGTATGCACGCAGGATGGACATAATAAGTAAAAAACAGGAGTGGCAGAATCCGGAATAAGTTATGCTTCATAATATAAATATAAAGATGGTGTTGGAAGATTGTACTGGTATTGGTGCTGACTGACACCATCTTTTAAAATTTTTTGAATGAAATTTAGATGTTTTTATGAGGTGTTTTTATATGAAATATAGGTGAAATGATGCGAAAAGCACAAAAAATCGTGAAAAATCTCAAAAATGAAAAGAACTAACAAACCCAGTATTTATGCGGCTTCTGACGGATGCTATGCCGTTGTAAAACGAAAAAAATCAAAAAAATCAAAAAAAGTTGAAAAAAGTTGTTGACATATGTTGGGTGTGGTGATATTATAATCAAGTCGCCGCGATACGGCAGCGACAAAAACTTAAAGAAACACTGATGAATACAGGGTTCTTTAAGAACTGAACTTTGATAACTGAACAGAAAGACAACCTTGAAAATTCTTTTTAGAATTTCGAGATGACAAGATGTTTATGATATAAACATCTACATCTTTTGTGAACATCATTCAAGCAATTGAATGAATCCTTAAACACAGTATAAGGAAACTATTAAAGCTAGTTAGTTCAAAACTAACCGGATTTAAAACTCGTGTTTTTAGGGACTTGGCAAGTTGCGTAAGCAATCTTGCATGGGTTTCTGAAAGAAACACATTTTTATGAGAGTTTGATCCTGGCTCAGGATGAACGCTGGCGGCGTGCTTAACAC
>OGOD01000036.1_pt1 | contig 144739 bp, 128 predicted proteins | sample 1573631 | NCBI WGS metagenome assembly OGOD01 (sample SAMEA2581895, study PRJEB24529) | metagenome | biome: Human gut stool | place: China | collected 2011
AAAATGTATGGGGTATCACCTCTTAAATACAGAAAAGCTTCCTGTATAATTTAAATAGGTCAAGAGATTAAAGGCTCAAAGAACAAAAATCAAGTTTTATCAGTAAATATTTTTGAACAGCAGGAGATTATTGCAAAAGCTGAGGCTATTAAGACAGAGTTAAAAGCATCTACTTGGCATGACGCTTGAAATTTGCGCAATGCCGAGGTTGTTTATTATTAAATCAACCACAAGTTAACTTTATAAACAAAAATCAACGGCAAATCCATAGCGTGTCTGGGTGAAGTGAGTATAATATAATCATAAAAACTTAATCAAAGGAGATTATATGAATATATTAGAAATCAAGAATTTTTCAAAGACCTACAAGGGTAATAAAAAGGCGGTTGATAATTTAAGCATTACGGTGGAGGCTGGAGACATTTATGGCTTTATTGGGCACAATGGTGCAGGTAAGAGTACTACTATCAAATCGGTAGTGGGAGTGTTAGAATTTACTGAGGGAGAGATTTATATTGATGGACATTCGGTAAAAAAGGAGCCTATGGAATGTAAGAGTATAACGGCATATATTCCAGATAATCCAGATATATATGAATTTCTTACAGGTATTCAGTATCTTAATTTTGTTGCAGATATATTCGGGATTGAACAGAGTGTCAGACAGGAAAGAATTAAAACTTATGGAGATCTGTTTGGAATTACAGAGAATCTTGGCGATTTGATTTCGTCTTATTCCCATGGTATGAAGCAGAAGGTGGCTATTATTTCTGCGTTAGTTCATGAGCCAAAGCTTTTGGTTCTTGATGAACCATTTGTTGGACTTGATCCTAAGGCTGCACTTGACTTAAAAAATATTATGAAGGAGATGTGTCGACAGGGAAGCGCAATATTCTTTTCTACTCATGTGCTTGAGGTGGCTCAGAAGCTTTGCAATAAGATTGCAATTATTAAGGATGGTAAGCTTGTTACTTCAGGAAATATGGAAGAGGTAGTTAAGAATCAGTCCCTGGAGGATATATTTATGGAGGTGACGACGGATGACAAATAATCTTTTATCACTTCTTAAAACGGATTTTTTAAACAGGTTCAGATTAGGAACTATTAGAAATGAAAGAAACAAAAAGGTTAAATACAGATACATAGCAATGGGTGTTTTATACATTTTCCTCGCAATTGTTCTGGCAGGTTACTGCTTTGGAATTTCATATGGCTACAGCTATCTTGGGATGTCCTATGTGGTTCCTGGCTATGCGCTTATGATCACCTCTATTATTATTTTGTTCTTCACATTTTTAAAAACCAATGGAATTCTTTTTAGCGCAAGAGATTATGATATGCTTACAGCATTTCCTATAAAGACGAGGACAATTATTGCGTCGAAGTTTCTTTCTATGTATATTAACAATCTTGCATTTGCGGTTGTAGTAATGGTGCCAATGGCAGTGGGCTATGAAATGTGGAATGGCTTTAATGCAGGGATCGTGGCTTTCTGGTTCCTTGGAATATTGTTCGCACCACTGCTACCTATGACAATAGCTGCCGCTGTGGGAATGGCAATATTAGCCATTGGCGCAGGCTTTAAGCACAAAGCGGCAGTTCAGCTTATTGCTACGGTGATTTTGTTTTTGGGCATAATGTTTGGAAGCTTCTGGCTCAATCAAAATGCTATGGCAGATGAAGCCATGATGCTTGCAATGCTTACTGATATGGGCGCATTTATTTCTGGAATAATTCATAAAGTATATCCAGTGTCATTGTGGTTTGACAATGGCGTTGTCTATGGAAATGCCCAGCATATTCTTTTATTTATTGGATTTTCGGTAGCTGTATATGCGGTATTTTTAGGCTTTTGTGCAAAGTTTTATGGAAAGATAAATTCTGCACTTAAGTCACATCAGGCATCATCTAACTATAAGGTTGGCCAGTTAAAGAAAAGCTCGGTGCTTACTGCACTGGCGTACAAGGAAGCAAAGAGATTTACTTCCTCATCTGTATATATGCTTAATATGGGAATGGGGCTTATATTGGCTCTTATTGCCTCGGTTGCCAGTGCATTTTTGGGCGTTGATAAGCTGATTTCTAATGTTGATGGGGTAAATGCAAAGGACATGGCAGCACTTTTGCCAGTCATTTCAAATGTTGTACCATTTGGAATTGCTATGGTTGTAAATATGTGCAACACCTGTGCGGTGTCACTTTCCTTAGAGAGAAGAAATCTCTGGGTAGTGGAAAGTCTGCCTATTAGTAAAAGGACTCTTTATAAAGGAAAGATGCTTTTTAACATATGTATGGTGCTGCCAGTTTCCATTATATGCAGCGTTATATTTATAATTTCCCTTCGTGTAAATGTAGTGAAAGCCCTGTTGTATATTGTATTTGCGGTGGCTTCGGTAACATTTTCAACGGTATTCGGAATGTTTATCAATATATGCTTCCCTAATTACCAATGGGAAAATGAGGTTGTAGTTGTAAAGCAGGGAATGTCCTCTATGATTGGAATATTCTCCAGTATTATAATTTACCTTGCCATGGCTGCGGGAACATTTTACCTGTCAGGAAATCTTGGCGGAGAGCTTAGTATACTTATGTTTAGTGGAATTCTTGCGGTGCTTGCGGCAGTGCTTTATGGACGATGCAAGTAGGTTAGTGTGTATGCAAAGGAAGGCAAAATATGGCTGAGATAAATATAGCAAAGCAGCTTTTGGCTGCTCGTCATGAAAAGAAAATTACACAGGAGGAGCTTGCCAGCTATGTTGGTGTTTCCAAGGCGGCGGTGTCGAAGTGGGAAAGTGGTGTGAGTTTTCCGGATATTACGCTGCTTCCTAAGCTGGCTACTTATTTTAACGTGTCCATTGATGAGCTGATAGGCTACGAGCCCCAGCTTACAGGAGAGCAGATTAAGGAGCTTTACTGTCAGCTAAAGAATACATTTGCTAATGAAAAGTTCGAGGTGGCAATGGCGGAATGCAGAGAGCTGGAGAAGAAATACTATTCCTGCTTTCCATTCCTGTTACAGATGGCAATTCTTTACTTAAATCATGCAACACTTTCTGATGCGCCGTTGCACATTTATGAGCACTGTATTGAGCTCACGCAGAGGATTAGGAGTCTTTCGGAGGATGTTAATGATGCAAAGGAAGCACTCACTCTGGAAGCCTCCTGCTATCTGCTTATTGGTGAGCCAATGAAGGCAATGGAACTTATGGATGAGAAGCTTCGACCAATTAGTCACGATACGGAGCTGCTGGCACAGGTCTATCAGGGCATTGGCAATATGCAGGTCGCCATAGACGCATATCAGGTTGCCATGTTTCAGCATCTTATCTTTCTTGTCAGCGACTCTGCACCGTTAGCCATGTTAAATGCGGCTGATTTTGCCAAGGCCGAGCGGATAATTACCAGAGCCATTGACTGTATAGACATTTATAATATGGATGAGCTTCATCCCAATACAACGGCAGGAATATATATTACTGGCGCTCAGATTTACTGCATGCATGGAGAAAATGCTAAGGCGCTTGACATGCTTGAGCGTTACACATATATATGCGAGCATTGCTTCTTTCCGCTTGTGCTTCATGGCGATGCATTTTTTGACAGAATTGATGAGTGGTTTCTACAATTTGACCTTGGAAATCAGGCACCCCGTTCAGAAAAGCTTATAGTTTCCAGCATGGTAGAGGCAGTAGAGAAAAATCCCGCATTTGCTGGACTTATGGATGAAAAAAGGTATAAGGCGGTTGTGAAGAGACTGAAGGGGATTGGTGAGAAATATTAGGAGGATAATATTGAATGTATACATAGGTATTTCTTTAAAATGTCCTCACTGTAAGACGAGAACTTGGTGCAGGAAAGTCATGCTCAAAGAGTGCTGATCAAATCATATAGACAGTGTATGGCAACAGCAGGTTGCTTTTCAGAACTTAAATTTGTCTATATGATATGGTTATGGAGGTAACGACTATGGAAACAAAAAATATTATTTTGAAACTTCGTACTGAAAGAGGAATGTCACAGGACGAGCTGGCAGATAAAATCATGGTTACAAGGCAGGCAGTATCACGTTGGGAAAATGGTGATACAGTTCCAAACACTGATACACTTAAGCTCTTATCGAAAGAATTTGATGTTTCAATCAATACGCTTTTGGGAGAACCCAGAAAGCTGATCTGCCAGTGCTGCGGGATGCCAATTGATGATGATTCCATATTGGGACGTGATAAGGATGGCGCATTAAATGAGGAGTATTGTAAATGGTGCTATGCAGATGGAACATACACATATAATGATATGGATGAATTGATTGATGTATGTGTAAAGAATATGGTAAATGAAAGCTTTACCGAAGAACAGGCACGCACTTATCTGAAAGAAATGCTTCCAAAGTTAGATTACTGGAAAAGGTATGATGAACTTAGTGATAATGGGCAGTTTGAAGAGTTTAAAAAGCAATTGATAAATGAAATTAATGATCTGCATATAGATGGACTTCCAAGGGTAGACAAACTAAATGCACTTGTGGGGAAATATGTGAATCTGGAATATACTCTGCCGAATGGACAAAAAGTGAAATTCCTTGATGATCAGAAAACCTATCTGGGGAATCAACTGGAGTCTGAATTTGGAGGAGACAGGTGCTTCGGTATTCTGGCAGGCATGGATTTTATTCTGGTATGTACATATGAGAAAGCTGGTAAAAATCCAGAGCTGTTGATTTATAAAAAGAGATAATATAAACAAAAAGAAAAGTCTTGACAAATAAACGACCGTTTACTATTATTAAAGTGTAAACGGTCGTTTATTTATTTACGCGAGCAACGAGCCAAAGTCTGTGCTTGCACAAGACCTTGGCGACTGCCGCGATAACTTGAGAAACTCGCGGAGCGTGTTTCTCATAGTTTGGAGGAAATGTGCATGGGCAATAGAAAAGAGGAAATATTAATTGTTGCACTGCATCTGTTCGCCAGAGATGGCTATGAGGCTGTCTCCGTCAGCCAGATAGCAGGAGAACTGGATATGACAAAAGGGGCATTGTACCGTCATTACAAAAGCAAAAGAGATATTTTTGAATGTATTGTGCGGCGCATGGAGCAGCAGGATGGCGAACAGGCCAGAGAGAATGAAGTGCCACAAGAGAGTATTGAAAAGACACCGGAAGAATACCATAACGTATCATTGGATGATTTTGTGAAATACAGCAAATCTATGTTTGAATACTGGACAGAGGATGATTTTGCATCATCGTTTCGGAAGATGCTCACAATAGAGCAGTTTCGCAGTGAGGAGATGCAGAATTTATATCAGCAGTATCTGGTATCAGGACCGGCAGAATACGTGAAGGATCTGTTCAAAAATATGGAAATAAAAAATCCAGAAGAGAATGCAGTTAAATTTTATGCAAATATGTTTTTCTATTATAGTGTATATGATGGAGCAACAGATAAGACGAAAGCAAAATGTCAGTTTGAACAGATGATGGGTAAAATTGTAGAAGAAATGAAGCAGTAATATAAGAGCCAGACGCTTAAGACGCAGAGCCGTTAATTCTGATATTGAAAAATCAGGATTATCGGTTTTTATTTACGCGAGCAACGAGCCAAAGTCCGTGCTTGCACGAGACCTTGGCGACTGCCGCGATAACTCGAGAAACTCGCAAAGCGTGTTTCTCGTAGTTTTTAAGAGAGGACATAAAAGAAATGGAAAAAAGTAATATTATGATTCGTTTAGAGAAAAAGGAAGAACAACGAAAAGTAGAAAATCTGGTAAGAGAAAGTTTTTGGAATGTATATTGTCCGGGATGCCTTGAACATTATGTATTGCATCAGCTTAGAAATGATCCGGCATTTGTTCCAGAACTGGATTTTGTGATGCTTCTTAAAGAAAATGATGAAGAGGGTAAGCTGATTGGTCAGAATATGTTTATGAGAACGAGTATTAAAGCGGATGATGGAAGAAATATTCCAATTATGACAATGGGACCAATCTGTATCAAGAACGAATATAAACGGAAGGGATATGGTAAAATCCTGCTTGATTATTCATTGGAGAAAGCAGCAGAGCTTGGCTGTGGAGCACTATGCTTTGAAGGAAATATTGATTTTTATGGCAAGAGTGGATTTCAACCGGCAAGTGAATATGGTATCCGATATCATGGATTGCCGGAAGGGGAAGATGCATCATTCTTTTTGTGTAAAGAGCTTGTACCTGGTTATCTTGATGGGATTACAGGAGAGTATTCAACACCGACAGGCTATCTTGTAGATGAGCAGGAAGCAGAAGAGTTTGATAAGCAGTTCCCATATAAAGAGAAAAAGAAACTGCCGGGACAGTTATTTTAGCAAAGTGGTTCGTGAATATCCGCTACGCATGCAGAGAACAGGAGGCAAAAATTGTAATGAAGTCAATGAAAAAGGACTGGTATAAAAAAGGTTGGACGCTGGATATCCAGAATATGTCATGGGTAGAAGATACCAACAGACAAGTAGATTTTCTAATCAAGCAGTTACAGTTAAAAGGGACGGAAAAAATACTTGATCTAGCATGTGGATTTGGTCGGCATTCACTGGAGTTTGCCAGACGTGGGTATGATGTTACCGGTATTGATATTACACCGGTGTACATAGATTATGCAAACGAGCAGGCAAAAAAAGAAAATTTGAATGCAAAGTTCATTTGTCAGGACATTCGCACGATTACATTTGATACCAAAACCAATGCCGGAACAAGGCAGCTCCCAATCAAGGATGATGTGGCGGAGTGCATTAGAAGAATAATTGAAGATAGACCGAAGGTGGAATTTGAAAAAATGCTTGATGGATACACAGGATTCCTTTGTATTGATGATAACGGAGAACCGCTTGTAGCCATGCATTGGGAACATTGATTCAACCATATGGTGGGAAGGTATAACAGCATTTTCAAGGTGCAGATGCCAAACATTACTCCTCATGTCTGCCGCCATACCTACTGTACCAATCAGGCAAAGGCAGGCATGAGTCCTAAAACCTTACAATATTTAATGGGGCATAGTGACATAGGTGTGACACTAAATACCTACACTCATTTGGGACTTGAGGATGCAGCAGAAGAAATTAAGAGAATGGAAAATTTGGAGAAAGCCAGAAAGGAAATGTATGGGGAAGAAAAGGAAAAACCGATGAAACAAAATATGTTCAAGGTGGTATAAGGATAGGAGCATTAAGGCCGACTGGATTAATCTGGTCGGCCTGTTTTTGTCTGAAAAGTAGTGGGAAAATCAAATAATAAGTTGTATAATTTGAATGAAGATATTATGAAATGGATGGTGGTATAAATTGAATTTTAAATCAAATAAATTGCCTTCAACATCAAAAGAAATAGAATGGTATTGGAGTAAATGCGTAAAAGAAGATGTAGACTTTTCTAAGGTAGTCATTGATGATAAAGTTGTTAATTTTAATAATCCTGTAGACTTTTTTGACATTACAGACAATGGAGCGGATAAAATTTCATATATTGGAAGAAGTGTGGATTTTTTTTCACAAAATACTGCATTAAGAGAGTTTGGCCTAGAGATATTTGGAGATATAACCACCGATACTCAAATTGGAGTATTGCTTAATAATGTAAGTAAGAAACGAGAAGAATCTGAAGCATATGCTTTGTATGCTACATTTAAGATTTTGGGAAAATCGGTTTATTGTGCCTTTTCTGTAGGTCTTGTTGATAAAGATACTGGGATGGAGATGGAAACAGCTGTTGTTGAAATCAGTGAGGATGAAGGATCGTATATACAGCCTATTTGTATCCCGGAGATTGCGTTGCATTACTTTACATTTGATGATATAGCAATGTTGTCATATTGGCTGGGAAATTTTTGGGTAGGTGTTCAGTATGAAATGAATAATAGACCAGAAGAAATTCGCGTAATAAAACAACGAGAATCAGAGGCAGATAATAATGATGAATACAAGGAAGGAAACCATATAGTTTTAGTCAAGAAGGTTATTCCTGTTGATGAAAATGGGAATAGGATTAAATATAGTTCGTCAGATTCAAATCGTCATTATAATATGCCAGCTTGGACAGTTCGAGGGCATGATAGAACATTGCCAGATGGAAGAGTGATACCTGTTCGTTCATATAAAAAGGGAGAGCAGAGAAATAATCCCGAAGCATTAGTAAAAAAAGAATACAGGTTTGTTGATAAAAAAATTGATTCGGACATAGAATAAATGATGTTGTAAAATAGTAAAAAGGAAAATGTATTATGGAGGGCGGAATGGTCTGCTATGATTGAAAAAGAATTATATATAGATGTGTTAGAGTATTTGCAGGATGGGGGAAATTGGTCTCAGAAGTTAGAAATTGTTGAAATTAATAGCTACAAAGAAATTGGTAATTTTATTATCAATGATATGTTAGAAAAAATTCCACACACTGACAATATGAAGATAAAACAAATTGTTTGTATGTACTTAAACTATAGTCAAGAGCAGTATTCGAAACTTCATTATGATGATTTATGTGTATTAATTTGCGAGAAGGTAATTAGATTTAAGACATACCCAACAGATGAGTATCAAAAAATATTACATAATTATTCAGAGATTAAAAATAAGTATTTAGGTGTTATTACCGAGATAGAAAATGAAGAGAATCGTATTAATGAGCTTATAAAAATTGATGAGGCACATCCGCAACTTTGCGGTAGCCTAATAAAAAAACAGAATACAATACGTTCATATAGCAAATCTAATAAAAGCATTTTGAAAGATTTGAAAAAAATAGAAGATGAATATAATGTTTTGTATGATCTGATTCAAGAAAATTATGTTTATTGTGAAATGCTTAAATATGCAAAGTCAAAATTAGTGACACGTTTTCAAGAAACTATTCTAGGAGAATCGGAAGAAAATGTATTGCCTTCTCTAAGAAAAATGGCTGTTGAATTGGCAAAAGAGGATAATGAAGAAATAAAAAATTATAAAAGAGATTTTGTAGATGATAATACTTATCTTGAATCTTGGAAGAATGCAGTCCAATCAATTTACAAACCTTTTTTTATGATAAAAATGAGAAAATTCATTGATGATATAGAGGCTTTTTATTATCAAGAGTGTAATAGTACATATTGGAATAGAACAGAAGAATTGATAGAATTATGTAAACAAAGAAGAGAAAAAATTTTATCAAGTGACCAATGGATAAGTTTAAAAAATGGAAATCAGCAATGTTATATTCAAGAGTTAAAGAAATGTGTTACAGAATACCAAGTGATAGATTATATAAAACAAAAAATAGATAGTATGTATTGCCTGCAAAATAGAAAACAAATACTACATACAATAATTGATTTGTTTGAGAATCAAAAATATTTGTTATTTATGAATTTGGTTGTAATTCAAATAGAGGGCTTGTTTAATGATATGTTTTTAGATGCTAATATTCAAAATCGTTTAGATGGGCAATTTGATTTATTCGAAAAAGATGATTTGAGAAGAAAATTAGACAAAAATAGTACAATTATGGAGATTGAGGAAGCTGTACTGTATTTTAAATTCTATTTTAATAATTTGATTCGCAATAAAGTGGCACATGGAAGAAACTGTTTCAAAGAAGACGAATATGAAAAAGTAGCATTTGAGTTGTTATTAGATTTACAGTATGTAATTCATTTGTTTGGTATGTATTCAGATACGAATGAAGCGGTAGAGTATGTTGATAACACGGTAAGGTGGCTTAAATTTTCTTTCAATGGAGAGTGCTCTAAAGAACAAGTTTATGAAAAACTATTAAATACTCTTAATGGAAATGTTATTAAGCATAGAATGAATTTCATTGGTTATGTTGATTCACATCAAGAGTTGTATTGGATATTCAATCCTTATTACGATGAAGCATATATTTATGCGGGGGGTGTGGAGAAACGGAATAAATTGCGAGAATATTTAACGGAAGAGAATTTTTGGAGATTTGTGTTAAACTATGTTCAGACATATAATGAACATGAGATACATCATATAAAACTCAACCAAGAATTTAAATCAAGAATAAGGGCATTACAAGAATATATTGCAAAGAATAAGAGAGCATTGTTACCTTTAGTGAATGATGTTAGGATGGCAATAGATAAGGTGCTATAATTCTACCCGTAGGTGCAGTATCGTTAAATAATGCACACCCCAAAATCAAAATGAACCCTTAGGGGTGTTTACATTTTAACGATGAACCCCTTTTGGGCAAAAATCGCAGTAGTTTGAACACCCAAAACTTACTACGATTTGACTACTACACAGGGAAATGATGTGCCACGATATGTCAAGATAGGGTATAAAGTGTGACAAATAAACAAAGTAATTTGAGTGCCGGAAACCCGCGTAAAACCTTGCAAAACTGGGCATATCTTGGCATTTTAAGATAGGAGATTTTTATGATAAAGGTACTTTTCATCTGCCACGGCAATATGTGGAGAATCTCTTGAAAGTCTTGAATTTACTGGTGTTTCACGAATTGAGTTGGCAGTTTTATGCCAAGTTTATGCCAAGAAAAGTGTTGAATTAGAGTTATGACATAGCGGGATAGTATACAATAAAAGAATATAATCAAATATTAGGTAGGTAATATGGAGATATGAGACAAATGAAAGAAAAATACGCAGGACTTCAAGTTAATACAATAGAGGCTTCTGAAACACCTGATTATCTAGAAAAGATTATTACAATTGATAAAGAATTTGATGTTAATAATATACAGATTGATTCAAAAAAATATGAAGATTATAGAGTATGGTTATTGTTTGGAAAAGATGGAAATACGCTTCGCTGTTTACAAGTTGGAGCAACAATTAATAATATAGTAGATGATGAAATTGTTCCAAATATCAAAAAAATGTATTCAATGAAGTATATTGAAGGAACGCGAATGAAACATTCACAATTTTATTACAACGTATATGCAATTATTGATACTCAAAAAGGGCGGAAAATGTTGAATGCTGAAAATACATATAATGTAAATGCAAGTTACATCAAAATGAAATACGATATGGATAAGTTTGAGCCGGAGTATGAAAAATTAGTTTTCTATGCACTTGATATTGATAAATATCTAAATATTATGACAGAATCGATTGATAATGATGATATCAAAAGGATGATATGTATTTCAAAAATGAATTATGCAGAAGCGAAAATTGCCTTTGAATTACAAGCTATTTATTGGAGAGCGTACAATAGTGGGATTGATAATAAGGCATTTAAGGTATTTCTATTGGAGAAAAATGAAAAGTATAAGCAGAAAACGAACAGAGCATCTTATAATACCAAGGAATAAAGACAATTTGAGCCTAATATTTAGATTTTGTAGCTTAAAAAATAAAAGAAATTACAAGGTTGATCTGGAATAGGAGAAAGGAAAATATATGCAGGACAATTTGAATAGTAAATATAAGAGCATTGTGGATTTTCTTCAAATGTCATCAGAAATTTACTTTAATGAAACAGGGATTAAGGTGAAAATAGAGATTGTAAATGATTTCTCGTTTAATGCACGAGTGAGTAAAATAGAAGAAAAAGTATACAAAATCGAAATACGTCATGGTTGTTTATGTTTAGAGAATTTAATTGAAAATATTACAAACCGATATACGGAAGATGATTTGAAATCGTTTTGGAGATTCAGAAAATTAAATATATTTGAAAAAAATGCAGGAGATACATATCGTGAAGAACTGAATCAATTATTTGGAAGTATAATTTTATTACACATCTTTTTTCATGAATGTGGTCATATTACAGCTAAATATATTGACAAGGAGAATGGAACGTATGCAGAAATGCAACCATCTGATAATGGGGGGTATGAAAAACAAGAGCAGGAAATGGTGGCAGACTGGCTAAGTACAAAATTCTTGTATAAATCTATGTTTTTTGCGACAATAGGAACTGACAAAATTGATTTTGAGGAACTTTTGAGTATTTTAGAGCAGCTTACCATATTGTATTGGCTCTCACTTACAATTGAATTTCAAATTTTTGATTCAGTTCATACTGGAGACGTGCCTGATTATTCGCTATTGACTCATCCACATCCTGCGGTGAGGTTGTATTATAGTTTAGATGCTATGCAAGAATGTATATTAGATATTTTTAATATATATGGATTTGACGATATGCAGGCTGAATATGGAGTTGAATATATTGTTAATAATATTTACATTTTGATTGAATCATATTTACAGATTACAGAAACTCCAATTAGTATAAAAAAAGATGATCCCCAAATAATGGATTGTTATATCACACTAAGAGATGTTCCTTATTGTTCTAAAGTAAAAGATAACTATTTTCATCTTATAGAACTTCCGAAAGAATATAGGAAATCGAGTGAAAAATATAAAAGATTTTTCAAAAATAAAAATATTTAAAATAGTGGTGGTGTCATTTAGTAATATTAAATGGCACCATTTTTAGGTTTTAGCCTATTGAACGAGTGGCTTATGAGTTTCATAAAGAAAAATGAAAATACTTGAGACAAAGCTACAGTTGAATTGAAAAGTTAGAAGACAAAATCACAGCAAAAATCATATCTGCTATTTGGATGTATTGAATAGATTAGGACATTGAATTAATCAAAATCATATTGAGAAAATCAATATGATTTGATATACTTGTTAAGCGGATAGTCTATTGATTTATAACAGTTGAAAGGAATAATTATGACAGTAAACTATAACAAATTATGGAAAAAACTTATAGATTTGAATATGAGTAAAACACAGCTTAGAGAAAAATCTGGAATTACAACAAATGCTTTGGCTAAGATGGGAAAAAATGAAAATGTTTCAACAGAAGTGCTTTGCAAGATTTGTAAAGCTTTGCAATGTCAAGTTGAAGACATAATGGAATTAGTAGATGAAGAAAGAATTGTAAGTTAATATAGAACAAGTCCGTTTTTTGGTACACTTACAATGATAAAATTAGAAAAAAGTAAAGAGGTAATTGAATGTATACAAGTATTGAATTGTTTGCTGGAGCTGGTGGGTTAGCCTTAGGCGTGGAAAAAGCTGGTTTTGAAACACTTGGCTTAATAGAATTTGATAAGAATGCAGCAGATACATTAAAGAAAAATAGACCAAATTGGAATGTGATTAACGATGATATTGCAAATGTGTCATGTTTAGATTTAGAAGAGTATTTCTCTATTAAAAAGGGAGAATTAGATCTTCTTTCAGGTGGAGCACCTTGCCAGGCATTTTCATATGCAGGAAAAAGACTCGGACTTGAAGATGCGAGAGGAACATTATTTTATCATTATGCATTATTCTTAGAAAAGCTGCAGCCCAAAATGTTTCTATTTGAAAATGTTCGTGGACTACTTACACATGACCATGGAAAAACATATGCAACAATGCTTGATATCTTTGCAAAAGCAGGATATACCATCGACAAACAAGTGTTAAATGCATGGGAGCATGGAGTACCACAGAAAAGAGAACGTCTTATTACTATAGGAATTCGAAATGATCTTGTAGGAAAAACAGAGTATACATTCCCAAAGGCACATAGTTATAAACCTGTTCTTAGGGATGTTTTGTTAGATTGCCCAGAAGGTCCAGGAGTTCCATATGGTGAAAAGAAGAAAAAAATATTTGAATTAGTTCCACCTGGGGGTTATTGGAGAGACATTGATCCTAAAATTGCAAAAGAGTATATGAAGAGTTGTTGGGACATGGAGGGCGGAAGAACAGGAATTTTAAGAAGAATGAGTTTGGATGAACCATCGCTCACGGTATTGACATCACCTTCTCAGAAACAAACAGAGAGATGTCATCCATTGGAAGCTAGACCATTTACGGTTAGAGAAAATGCACGTTGTCAGACATTTCCAGATGATTGGGAATTTTGTGGTAATGTATCAGCACAGTATAAGCAAGTGGGTAATGCTGTCCCAGTTAATTTGGCATATGATATCGCAAAGGAAATTGTACATTCGCTTGATATTCTTGAGGCAAATACGAAAATTAAGGAGGCAATATAATGGATTGGAAATTAGATTTTATTAGTGAAGACGATTTTGTTAAACATGTAGAAGCAACGATTGATAAGTATGGGGAAAAATTAGAATCATTTGATATCAAGCGTTTTAACAAAAATATCATTGATCCGATAAAGCTGATATTTGATAAAACGGTATATCAGTCAACTTGGGAAGAAATGGTTGGTAATGAAATATTTCGTCAAAGAGACAAATCAAATAATAATGATATTGGATATTTTCATCAAACAATATTTCAGTATATGAATAATTGCCGTGTTCCGGATAATGGAAAAGAAGGTGGCTGGGATGTTATTTATGAAAATCCAGATGGTATTCAGTTGCCAGAAGGGGATATAGTACATAGGATTTATGTAGAGATGAAAAATAAACACAATACTATGAACTCGGCATCTACAGGAAAGACATATATGAAAATGCAGAATCAATTACTAAACGATGATGATTGTGCATGCTTTTTAGTAGAGGCAATTGCGCAAAAGTCTCAAAATATTACATGGAATCCAACTGTTGATGGTAGAAAGATTTCACATAAACGAATCAGAAGAGTAAGTTTAGATCAATTCTATGCTCTTGTAACAGGAGAAGAGGATGCATTTTATCAGATGTGCATGGTACTTCCAGAAGTTATAGAATCTGTAGTTCAAAAGAGCGGAGATGTAAAGGTGCCTCATGATACAGTTGCAGAAGAATTGAAGAAGATTGCAGAAATATCTGGAGAAGAATCAGAAAATCTTTCTATGGCATTGGCTGTTTATATGCTTGGATTCAGTTCGTACAATGGTTTCTCTGGAATGGTTGATGGAAAGACATCAGTAGATGAAAATTTCTTGAAAAGAATTTATGCTTATGCAAAGGGAATGAATTAATTGATATGTTATTTTATCCAAGAATGAAACACGTAAGTTATGTTAAAGCAAGAGGTATACTGCAAATTGAAAGGACGGTGACATCACTATGGAGAAAATATTAGAAAAGTTGGATTCTTATAATATCTTAAATAATTTACTTCCAGGTATTGTGTTGAATTTTTTGCTTGAGAGAATAATAGGGGTTAAAATTGTAGAAGGAAATATAATTGAGGATTTATTTGTTTTTTATTTTATGGGAATGGTGGTAAGTAGATTTGGATCATTGGTAATTGAACCTATATGCAAAAAAATAAAATGGGTTAAATATGCAGATTATGGAGAGTTTGTGAAAGCAAGTAGAAAAGATGAAAAGGTGAATGTATTATCTGAAGTCAATAACTCATATAGAACGGTTTTTTCTGTGTGTATCGTTGTTCTGATAGCAAAAGTATATTTGATTTTAATTTCAAAAATAAGAGCTTTTTCGACAATAACAGATATCTTGATACTTGTGATAATTACAATTCTTTTTGCGGTCGCATACAAAAAACAAACTAAGTATGTTGCAAGTAGAGTGAAAAAGGTTAATGAAAAGGAGGAAATGTAATGAGCTTAGTTAAATCACTTTCGGTAGGAAATGGAGATATGTTTTATATTAAACATGGATCCGATAGTTTTACATCAATAGATTGTTGCATGACAGATGATAATCAAGAAGAAATTATGGACGAAATTATTGAGCAATCAAAAGGAAAAGGAATAACAAGATTTATATCTACACATCCAGATGATGATCATTTTCAACATATAGAATACTATAATGAACGCAAAAGTATAGAGAATTTTTATTGTGTAGAGAATGAAGCAACAAAGACAGATGAAACGGATTCCTTTAAAAAATATAAAGAAATTAGAGATGGAGAAAAAGCATTTTATGTTTATAAAGGATGTAGTAGAAAATGGTTAAATAAGGGTGACAGTGTTAGAAAGGGTGCTGGGTTACATTTTTTGTGGCCTGATACAGACAACGAAGATTATAAAGACGCATTAAAGCAAGCGAAGGAAGGGAAAAGTCCAAACAATATTTCTCTTATTGTTCAATATAATTGTGGAGCAAAATTTTTGTGGATGGGTGATATAGAAACGGACTTCCTTGAAAAGGTTAAAGATGAAATTGATTTTGAAGAAATAGATGTTCTGTTTGCACCACATCATGGCAGAGAGAGTGGTAAAATTCCAGAAGATATTTTAACAGTACTTAATCCGAAAATTGTAGTAATTGGGGAAGCTAAGTCAAAAGATTTAAACTACTATTCAGGGTACAATACGATAACTCAAAATTCAGCAGGAGATATTACATTCGATTGTGTAGATGGGAAAGTTCATATTTATGTAGGTAGTGATACATATAGTGTGGATTTTCTAAATGATGAGAAACAAGATGCATATGATAATTATATTGGATCATTTGATATGGAATAAGTTACAACGTTAGTATGAAGGATTCGAGAACGTTGTAATTATGTTTCTAATTCATGGGAAAAAAGAGATAAGATTTATCAATAATACAAAAGTGTATAAAATTAGCAAAAATCTTCAGGAACGAAAAAGTTCCTGGAGATTTTTTTTGCCAAAAATCACAGTAATAGGTGGGAAAAACGAAAAGTAAACCCACATATCTGATCTAAGAAATACAAAGTTATTTAAAAAGTTACAAGAAAAAACGAGGATTAGTAGAATTTGTTCCCATATACAAATTGTAAGAAAAAAATTTTTGAAAAAGTTTGCTCAAAAATCTGCAATCAGCTTTTTGAGGCTCCAAGTACATAGTAGGGAAGAAAAAAGAAGATATAAATTCTTACAAGATTTAGTAATCAGTATTTTTTCAACCCAAATACTTAGTAAAGACATATTCTTTTGCAATTTGAAAGTAGTCATTTGTCATAAATGGAACCATATACATTTTGAAATGCAAAAGAGAATAGGCGCAATTCTTGAATAGTCTTTACGATGCGCTGTGGATATTTGAATAAGCTGCAACTCGATTCCCGGGAAAAGCGAGTTACAGCAGGAGAATATTTAAGCCGGTCAAGGGTGCAACTCTTGCCCAGGCGCCAACGGCGAGAGGTGGCGGATGCGCCACTTCGTACTGGGGACTATCTGGCGTAACAACAACACGGTTGCGGATTTGCAGATAGTCAAACAGAAAAAAATTACAGTGATGGAGGGAAGAATGAAAGCGACAAGACACAATGGTCGAAGTGGTAAGCATGGTTCCTACAATCCCAAACATAATGATCGGAATTTTGATTTGAATCATAGTGAACATATTGATGCAAATATGGCAATGCAAAATATTTATTGGGATTGTTATACAGGAAAAAGAACTGCCACTTCAAAAGGAAATTATGAGAGCTTCGATGCAATTGAACTTCGTTTTTATGAAGAAAATTATGGTGCTTTTGTAATAAATCAAAATGAAAGAAATGCAAGAAATAGACACACAGAGAGAAACAGAATGATTGAGGGCATTTATCAAAATAAGAAAACCTGTCCTGAGGAGAGCATCTATCAGCTTGGAACAATGGATGCATCAGTAAAACCAGAAACACTTGTAAAGGTGACTGAAGATTTTCTGGAATGGTTTGAAGATTCGTATGGGCAATTTATACATATTCTTGATTGGGCATTACATGTGGATGAAGCAACACCACATATCCATGAACGTCATGTATTTGATGCACCAAATAGCTATGGAGAAATTGCCCCACAACAGGATAAGGCATTGGAGCTTCTAGGCTTTGAGTTACCGTATCCAAACAAGCCTAAGAGTAAAGCGAATAATCGCAAGATGGTATTTGATGCAGTGTGTAGAAACAAATTCTTAGAGCTTTGTGAGGAATATGGTTTGTCTGTGGATAAGACAGCCGAATATGGTGGGCGCAAGTATTTGGAAAAAAATGATTTTATTATTCAGAATCAAAAAATCAAGCTTGGAAATGTAAAGGAAGAAATTGATACAAAAGAAAAGCAACTTAGTGCTGTTAATACAGATATGGCGGCAATCAATACCATGATTGAGTGTATGGCTGATGCTGCTTATAGAGAATCCTGCAATTTGATGGTTGGTGATATGGCACAACACATGACTTTGTTAGGAAGCCGTGATATCAGAAAAGCAAGTTTGGATGAAGAAGAATCGGAGGAAGAATGGTATGGCAGCAGTGAAAAAAGAGCCATTAAAAATGTGACGAATCGTATATGCGAGGTGCTGATGGGAGCGAAAGATCGCTTTACAAGAGTATTTCAAAACTATTTTATGGATCCAGTAAAAAAGAAGTCAAATATAAATCAAATAAAGACAAGTATGTGGGATCGGATTGAAGAATTAGCACTTACAGGACCAAAAGATGAAGAACTTTCGCTGGAGAAAATGCAAACTGCGGAAAAGGAAGAAGTTGTAGGACAAGTACAGGAGATGGCACAGCAGTTAGTTCCAAGGAGAAAGGGGAGACATCGTTAATGAGGACAAATGTATTTACGGTAGTAAAACAAAATATTACGACAAAAGATGCAGTGATTCATTATGGTTTTCATCCCAATCAATCTGGACTAATATGCTGTCCATTTCATAATGACAAACATCCGAGTATGAAGGTGGATAAGCGTTTCTATTGTTTTGGATGTGGTGCATCAGGAGATGTCATTGATTTTGTAGCAATGTATTTTAATCTGTCGGCAAAGGATGCAGCTAACAAACTTGCATCAGATTATGGATTAATTACAGAAAAATATGGAACCAAATCGGCAAAGCCAGGTAATCCAGTAAAATGCGTGAAGAAGGAATCGACAGTTACAATGCATGAAATTACCAGGGCATTTCGAACTGTAGCAGACTATGCGAATATCCTAAAGGAATGGAAGATTATCTATGCACCCAAAAGTATGGATGAGGAATGGGATGAGCATTTTGAGGAAGTTCTGGTCAACTTGACCAGAAGTGAATATTTGGAAGACGGATTGTTATTTGGCAGTCGTGAAGAGATAAAAGATTTTTACGAAAATTGCAAAGGGGAGGTAGAAAAGATTGGACAAAGAGTTGCTGAGATTGAAAAGGGCAGAAATCAGAGAAACTCTCGCATTAAACGATAATGGCAAGGTGATACGAAGTGTTAAAAATGTAATCAGTATATTAGAGCAGGATCCAATACTTGAAGGAGCATTTCGAAAGAATCTGCTTACAGATCGAGTGGATGTGGTGAATAGTACACCCTGGAATGAGAATGCACATTGCATTGAAGATGATGATTTACATCAGGTTGCACTCATTATGGAAGATTATGGAATATTAAATGCAGGTCAACAGGTAGTGAGTGGGATTCGTATCGTAGCGTCTGAATATAAATTTCACCCAATTCAGGACAAGCTGAATGCATTAGAGTGGGATGGTGTACCACGGGTGGCGAAGGCACTTCATCATTTCTTGGGGTGTGAGGAATCAGAACTTGTGTATGAATCTCTTAAGATTTTTATGTTAGGAGCAATTAATCGCATATTTTATCCAGGATGTAAATTTGAAATAATGCTTTGCCTGGTAGGAAAGCAAGGAGATGGAAAGTCGACATTTTTTCGCTTATTGGCAATGAAGGATGATTGGTTTTCCGATGATCTAAAACGGTTGAATGATGAGAATGTGGTTCGTAAGATGAGCGGACATTGGATTATTGAAATGGCTGAGATGGTGGCAACTGCTAGTGCGAGATATATTGAAGAAAACAAGGCATTTATCAGTAGACAAAAGGATACCTATAAAGTGCCCTATGAGAGATATCCAAAGGATGCGCCAAGACAATGTGTATTTGCAGGAACTTCAAATAAAAAGGGATTTTTACCATTTGATCGTACCGGCAATAGAAGATTTATTCCAATAGAAACACATGTAGTTCAACCAGAGGTACATATTCTAGAGAATGAAGCAGAGAGCCGAGCATATATAGAACAGATGTGGGCAGAAGTCATGGAAATCTATCGAAGTGGAGATTATAGTTTAATTCTGCCAAAACATTTAAAAGAACAGTTAGCACAGCAAAGAGACTTCTTTATGGCAGAGGATACAGATGTAGGAATTATTCAGTCCTTTTTGGATAATTACAGTGCGGATTATGTGTGTACCAATCTTATCTATCAGGAAGCATTAGATAATGTGGGAAAGCCTGATCGAAGAACGGTTAATGAAATCAACGATATTATGAATAACAGTATTGTTGGATGGAAGCAAAAGACAGGTGCAACAAAACGTTTTGAAAAGTATGGGATTCAGAAATATTGGTATCGAGAGGAAGCCGTAAACAAGGAATTTGTATCTATTCCCAAGCAGATGGAGATTCCATTTGATTCAAGAGTATGAAACAACAAATTCTTTGAATGTTTACTGATTATTTACAACATGGTTTAAGGCGGAAGACTTATAAATATTGAATTTTATTTATGTGTAAACTATGTAAACGTAATATAAGTAAAGAAAATAAAAAAGAGAAAATAACAACAAATATAGAAAATGAAAAGTCTTTTGGCGGTGGTTTACTTTTGGGGTTTACAAAGATGGTTTCCACCCTACCGGGCTTAAAGAAAGGAGCGTAAGCAATGGAAAAAACATATGAAATTCCTATTTGGAGAAAATATACATTATCAGTAGAAGAAGCAGCGATGTATTTTCGCATTGGAGAGAACAAGTTAAGATCGCTTATCAATGAGGATAAGAACGCAGACTATCTATTATGGAATGGAAATCGTGTTCAAATCAAACGAGCTAAATTTGAACAGTATATTGATAAATTAGAAACAATTTAGAAGCAAGATTTTGACAAAAAAAGAGTCATCCATGGTATACTAACAATATGCTATGTCATGGCTCTTTAGAAAGGAGCAAGTATTGAGTGAAAAGAGACGTGACAATAAAAACAGACTTCTCTGGAATGGAGAAAGTCAGGACAAAAATGGAAGATATGCATACAGATATGTGGATGCTTTTGGAAAAAGAAAAGCGGTATATAGTTGGAGATTAGTAAACACGGATCGTGTGCCAGCTGGAAGAAAAGCGGATATTTCTTTAAGAGAAAAAGAAAAGACAATCCAAATGGAATTGAATCGCGGAGTGTGCAGTGGTGACATGACAGTTTTGGAGCTGGTAGAACGTTATTTGGGATTGAAAAAGGGCGTTCGACATAATACAGCTGCAAATTATCAGTTTGTAAGAAATGTGATTGCAAAGGAAGCATTTGGAACTAAGAGAATTGACCGTGTGAAATTATCAGATGCGAAGTTGTTTCTGATTAAGTTGCAGGAAGAAGATGGAAGAGGATATAGTTCTATTCATTCCATTCGCGGTGTTCTTAGACCAGCATTTCAGATGGCTGTAGATGATGATTTATTACTTCGAAATCCATTTGAGTTTCAACTTGCTACCGTTGTTGTCAATGATTCTGTAACAAGAGAAGCAATTACACAGGAAGATGAACGCAAATTCTTGAAATTTATCAAAGAAGACAGCCATTATAGTAAATATTATGATGGAATGTTTCTTTTGTTCAAGACAGGGCTTCGTGTAAGTGAATTTTGTGGACTTACGGTGCATGATATTGATTTTGAGAACAATCTGATTTATATTACACATCAGTTACAGCGCAAACGTGATATGGAATATAGCATTGAGGAAACAAAGACATCTTCGGGTACCAGAGATATTCCTATGACAGAGGAAGTCAGAGAATGTTTGGAAAGAATTGTTGCAAATAGGAAGTATCCAAAGGTAGAACCAATCATTGATGGCTATACAGGATTTTTATTTTACGATAAAAATAACAATCCGATGGTTGCATTGAATTGGGAGAAGTATTTTCATTATGCGGTAGGAAGATATAATCGGACATATCGTGTACAGATTCCGAAAATTACACCTCATGTATGTAGGCATACATATTGCAGTAACATGGCAAGAGCAGGTATGAACCCAAAAACTTTGCAATATTTAATGGGGCATAGTGATATAGGAGTGACCTTAAATACATATACGCACTTGGGGGCAAAAGATGCAAGAGAAGAGCTTGAAAGACTGAATCTTGCAGGCACTTCTAAGGGTAAAATGCCACGGAAGGTTGTTAATATGCCATGATAAAAAGGCGTGGCATAAAACTTTCATTTTATGCCAATTTGTATGCCAAATGGTGAAAGAAATATAAGGATTTTTAAGAAAAAATAAGAAAATAACGAAAATTACAATTTTCAAAGAACCAAGTAAAATCAATGGTTTGAGAAGATTTGAGGAGATATAAAACAATGATAAAAGTATTATTTATCTGCCACGGCAACATCTGCCGTTCCCCAATGTCAGAATTCGTATTAAAAGACATGGTGGAACAGCGTGGCTTGACAGAACAATTTGAAATCGCTTCGGCGGCGACCAGCACAGAGGAAATCTGGAACGGCAAAGGAAATCCAATCTATCCGCCGGCGCAGGCAGAACTAAAAAAGCATGGGATTGGAAAGACCGCATACACCAACTTTGCGGGCAAGCGCGCCAGACAGGTGACAAAAGAAGATTATCATCACTATGACTACCTGCTTTGTGCGGATACCAACAACATCCGTAACACAGAGCGTATCACAGGCGCGGATACCGAAGGAAAAATTCATCTGTTGTTAGATTATGCAGACGAACTTCAAGAGGGTAGTCAGCTTCAGACTAAAAATAAAAGCAGCAATTCAATCAGCCAGACAATCAGCCGCCGCGGCAAATCAATCGCAGACCCGTGGTATTCCGGGGATTTTACACAGACATGGAATGATGTGGTGGCAGGGTGTACAGGTTTTTTAAATTATCTTAAAAACGTGCATAAGATATAAAAGCAGCATCAGTTTCTGCGCGCCTGCCGGAATTTGGACGGTGTCATATGATATTCGCGCAGGAATAAGCGGTTAAAATAAGATACATTTTCAAAACCGCATTCCAGGGAAATCGCAAGAATGTCATCATCTGATGCACACAGCAGGTGCGCGGCACGGATTAGGCGGTACTCATTTAAGTAAGCAATAAAGGGCTTTCCCATATACAGCTTGAAAAATTTCATGAAATGGGAGCTGCTGAAACCGCAGACTGCCGCGATCTGTTCAATACTGATTTTTTGTGGGTAGTAATTTGCAATATAATCGGTAATCAGGCACAGCTTTTCCTTCGTATTTTCTTTAAAATAACCGTTTTTCCGGGAGGAAACAGCACTGTTTTTTTGCTGCGGTAAATCACACGTTGTAATTTCACGCATTTTATCCGGTGCAAGAATCTCTGATTCCAGAATAAAAAACAACTGATACAGCCAGCCTTTAATGCCGAGATAATACCCGGCAGGATAGGTGGTACGCAAATCGTCAATCCGGTCAAGGCAGATTTGAACAGCGCGGTGCGCTTTCGGAACCCGGTCTATTAAAACCGGAAAATCTTCCGGAAAATTTTGCAGGCGGTGAAAAAAGTTAAAAGACATCGTATCCCCTTCTTTTGGGATTAACATCTGCATATCAAAAATGATATTTTCGTATGAAAATGCTTCCGATTCATACTGCGCAATGGAATGAAGTCTGCCCGGCAGAATAAAGACAATGCTGTCTTTGACAACCGGGTAGGAAATACCATCGACATTGACCATTCCCCTGCCGCTCTTTACATAAATAATTTCCGTTTCACGGTGCCAGTGCATCGGCACACACGGAAAATCCAGCGGAATCGAGCAAGGATAAGTATTATAGGAAAAATCCGTATCATAGTGTTTTTTCGTTTCTTCGTAATTTTCATATTCTAATATGTGCATAGCTCCTCCAATCCGCAGATTTACTGCACAAACACCAATTTCATATATTTTGTATATCATGATATGATGTTGGGGTCAAAAGCCTCAACTATGATATCTATGGATTGTTCCGTGCTAAACATGTGCCACTGGCACATAGCACCCGCCTATGAGCAAGCTCATGTGGGTTCAGATATTTTGACCCTGGTAGCATGATATAAAAGTATGATAGTATTGTATTATTTTAAGCGGTAATTATGCAAGATAAAAAATCTTAGAAATATATAATAATAATCAGAATTATCGAAAAATAATCAGAAATAAAAATAGGAGTGGAGAGAAGTATGAGCATAGCAGAAATTTGTAACAAAATGTATGGAAAGACCATCAGAGAGTGCAGTAACGAACAGGTCTATACGGCACTGCTGGCACTGGTAAAGAAAGTCACGGAAGAAAGAAAAGAAGCGCAGGAGCGGCAGGAAAAAGAAAACGGCAAGAAAGTGTATTACATTTCCGCAGAATTTCTGATTGGAAAGCTGCTGTCAAACAACCTGATTAATCTGGGGCTGTATGAGCAGATTTCGCAGGAATTAGAGGAAAATGGAAAGAATATTGCACAAATCGAAGAAGCCGAGCCGGAGCCGTCACTTGGAAACGGCGGACTGGGACGGCTGGCAGCGTGCTTTTTGGATTCCATTGCCACATTAAACTTAAACGGGGACGGCATTGGCATCAATTATCATCTGGGGCTGTTCCGTCAGGTGTTTGCACAGAATAAGCAGACAGAACAGCCGGATTACTGGATTCAAAAGGAAAGCTGGCTGACAAAGACGGAGGTGCAGTACCCGGTACAGTTTGGCAAATTGTCCGTCATGTCGAGAATGTATGACATTGATGTGACAGGTTACGAGGGCAGGGTCAACAAACTGCATTTATTTGATATCGACACGGTTGATGAAAAAATACCGATGCACGACGGCATTGATTTTGATAAAAATGCGATTGAGAAGAATCTCACGCTCTTTTTGTACCCGGACGACAGCGACAGAGCCGGACAGTTATTGCGCATTTACCAGCAGTATTTTATGGTAAGCAACGCCGCACAGTTGATTCTTTCAGAATGCCGCAGGAAATGTCAAAAAGCGGGAAAGACGTTAAAGAATCTGAATGAATTTGCGGTGATTCAGATTAATGATACGCACCCGACAATGGTTATTCCTGAATTAATCCGCATTTTAACAACGCAGAAAGACATTGACGGCAGTGTGATGACGATGCAGGAGGCGGCAGAGGTGGTGACAAAGACGTGTGCATACACAAATCACACGATTCTTGCAGAAGCACTCGAAACATGGCCGCTGGACTATCTTGAGGAGGTTGTGCCGCAGTTAGTTCCGATTATCCGTTATCTTGATGAAAATGTACGCGCCCGTTATACGGATTCTTCCGTTTACATTATTGACGAAAACGACCGCGTGCATATGGCACATATTGATATTCATTATGGTTTCAGTGTAAATGGGGTGGCAAAGCTGCATACGGAGATTTTGATGCAGGAAGAACTGAAATCTTTTTACCGCATTTATCCTGAAAAATTTAACAATAAAACCAACGGCATTACGTTCAGAAGGTGGTTACTGCACTGCAATCAGGCACTGGCCGCCTATATTGAAGAACTGATTGGTGCAGATTTTAAAAAGGAAGCAGGGGAACTTTCACAGCTTATAAAATATGCAGATGATGAAAATGTGATTGCGCGCATGCTTGAAATTAAGGCGGAAAATAAGAAACGTCTTGCTGCATATATGCAGGAAAAATGCGGTGTAAAAATCAATCCGCAGTCGGTCTTTGACATTCAGGTAAAGCGCCTGCATGAGTACAAGCGCCAGCAGATGAACGCACTGTATGTCATTTACAAATATTTTGAGATTAAGGCCGGAAATATTCCGGATACTCCGGTTACGGTTATTTTCGGTGCGAAGGCGGCAAAAGCATATACGATTGCAAAAGATATTATTCACTTAATTTTGTGCCTGGGTGAATTGATTGCAAATGACCCGGATGTCAGTCCGTATTTAAAGGTTGTCATGGTGGAAAATTATAATGTGACGATGGCGGAAAAGCTGATTCCGGCGTGCGACATTTCAGAGCAGATTTCGCTGGCTTCCAAGGAAGCTTCCGGAACGGGCAATATGAAATTTATGTTAAACGGTGCACTGACACTCGGAACATTTGACGGTGCAAATGTCGAGATTGCACAGCTTGTCGGCAAAGACAATATCTATACCTTTGGTGCATCCAGTGACGAAGTCATTGCGCATTACAAAAATGCCGATTACTGTGCAAAGGACCTTTATGAAAAGGATGAAATGATAAAAAAATGCGTTGATTTTATCATTTCAGATGAGTTAAAGCAGTATGGTGATGAAGAAAACTTAGCCCGTCTGCACCATGAAATCATCAGCAAAGACTGGTTCATGACACTGTTGGATTTCAAGGAATATATAAAGGTAAAAGAACAGGCGCTTGCAGACTACAAAGACAGAGCCGCATGGGGCAGAAAAATGCTGATAAACACCGCGATGGCAGGCTTCTTCTCCTCCGACCGCACCATCCGCCAGTACAACACCGATATCTGGAAACTGTAAGCCGGGCAAAAAGTAAACAGGCGGCAAAAAACACAAAACCTTTCCGTCCCCGCCAAGGCGAAATCACCCACAATCTTTTCGCCCGCCCCCCCTCCAAGGGCAAAAAACAACCCGTATTTTCCGTCAAACAGCGTGTGGAAAATACGGGTTGTTTTTTTGCCTCTCACAGCGTGTGTAAAGTGAGGGTGTTTTTTTTGCCTCCCACAGCGTGTGGAAAATACGGGTTGTTTTTTGCCTCCTACAGCATCACTCCGGAATTTTCCTTACTCCGCTCCATATAGTGATTGAGCTGTTCAAACGGCTTGCGAAGGACAAGACCGATGAGAATGGCAATGATAATATAGATAAAGAGTCTGCCGATACATTCCCAATAATAATTGCCGTACATGCCGCCAATCGTTTCGCGCAGGGCATCCATGGCATATGGGAACGGCAGGTAGCGGTAAATCATCCGGTAAACCTTTGGCAGGACGTCAATCGGGAACGTACCGCCGCTTCCGGCAACCTGGACTACCATGAAAATAATTGCAAGGGCTTCACCGATATTGCCAAAGGCAACCGTCAGTGCATACATAAAAATCGTAAAGACCAGGCTGGCGACAGAACATGCAAACCAGTATAAAACCGGGTGCGGACACTGAATCTGGATATAAAACAGATTTCCGAGTACAATCAGAAGTGTCTGCAACTGCCCGATACAGTAAAATGTCAGGTATCGTCCGAAAAATTTCTGATACGGCTTTACACCGGCCGGCAGGTGTTTGGATTTTTTTACCTGTGTATGAATGATAGCCACCATAATCAGACCGCCGACCCAGATGGAAAGAACCGTGTAAAACGGTGAAACGGCAGAACCGTAAGCTGAAATTTCATAAATCTTTTTTGTCGTGATTTCTACCGGTGAGGCAATAAAGTCTGCCAGTGTCTGCGGGTCACTGCCTAAAATCTCATTCACAAAATCATATTCCGGGTCGGAAGCGATTTTATTGAGTAATTCAATAGAATCGGAAAGCTTAGTCATCAGTGTATTTAAAGTCAGCTGTGTCCGTGTCAGATTTTCCTGTCCCTGTGTAACCGCATCCGTAAAGGTGTTCATGTCGCCGTCCATATCCTGATATAAAGAAGAAATGGAAGACATTACACTGCGGATAGAGGATACATTTTCCGAAAGTGAAGCGGAAACCTCTGACAGGGAAGAAACTGAATTGGCATCCAGAATCTTTTGCAGGGCGGCAAGTTCTCCTGCCTGAGTATCCAGTGTTTCCGGTAAATCCGATGAAGAACTGCGCGCAAGAGAGGAAACATCGGAAGAAATCTGTGTAATGGAAATCAGGGAATCTAACATCACATTATACGTTTGTAATTCATTGTAGGCATCGGTCAGTTTACCGGATATGACATCAATGAGTGAATTTCCGGTGGTATCATCCAGTGTCAGACTGTCAAAATCCACAGTGATAGCAGCAGAGCTGGCGCTTACAAGACTTTTTGTTAAAGTATTGACAAATGTGGAATTGGTCTGTGACTGGACTGCTTTTTTGGCTTTATCTGTAATTTTCGGCGCAATGGCATTTTTCTTCTGATTACAGTAATACTGAATCTGCGGATGTTCTAAGGAATCCGAAAGAAAACTTACCATATCGCTTGTAAAGTCAGACGGCAGAACCAGTGCGGCATAGTAGTCGCCGCTGTACACGCCGTCAATGGCTTCCTGCGTGGAATCCGTAAAGACCCAGCCGATGGTTGTATTGGCTTTTAAATTAGAAATAATCTGGTCGCCGATATTTACAGTCACACCGTCAATAGTCACACCCGGATCATCAGATGCTACAGCAACCTTGATGCGGGAAGTGGATTCCGGTCCGTACGGGTCCCAGTTTGACAGAGTGTTAAACCACGCATACAGGGATGGAATGACGGTAAGACCAATCAGTACAACAATGGCGACCACATTGGTACTGATACGTTTGAGGTCCTGTATAAAAACAAGAAAAATATTTTTCATAGTTTAATCTCCTTTGCAGCAGTGATAATAGACTGTAAGTTGTTATTGAGACGGGATGGTAAATCCTGTACAAGGTAGTCGTGTCCCTCTTTCAAATCCAGTCCGAGCTGTTTTAATTTTTTTTGCATCTGGTCATCAATGTAAGCGACCGTTACCAGATATGCAGAAATTAAAAAGAGTGAAATTACCCATAATAAAAGATACACAACCTTTGAACTCTCCATATGCAGCAGCAAAATAAGGAAAATCATCGGGATAATGGCAATACACCAGAGTCCCGCCTTAATACGCTTCTGATTGCGTTCATGCAGTGTATGGCTGAATTCCTGAATCTGCATTAAAGTCGCGTTAAAATCTTCATCACGTCCGTTCTTAGACGAAGACACGTCCGTAAAATCCGTATCCGGTGAACCGGAATCGGACAGGCTTCTGGCTGAAGTCCGTGCTATGGGTGTTGCCAGAAGGTCATCTGCCACAGGGCTGTTTTTTAAAGTCATAGTTCTACCTCACTAACAAATATGTATTGATTACATCATTTTGGTTTCTTTCATCTTTTCCTCAAAGAAATGATTGAGCGGAATGAAAGGTTTGCGGATTACCAGTCCGAGTAAAAGGGAAGCTGCGGCAAAAATCAGCAGTTTTCCCATATAAATAAAGTAGTTCATTTCATACATGCCGCTGATGGCTTCGCGCATGGCGTTAATCGCATACGGGAACGGGAAGTACAGGTATACGTTCTGGAAAAACTGCGGCAGCAGTTCAATCGGGAATGTACCGCTCGAACCGGCAATCTGGATAACAACCATAACAACGGCAATGGTCTTTCCGACATCGCCAAAGGAAAGTGTCAGCGTGTAAATCAGCAGGACAAATACAAAGCTTGCGACAGAAGCCGTCAAAATGAGCAGTCCCGGATGTTCACAGGAAACTTTTAATAAATATAAATCGCCGAGTACAATAATCAGGCTCTGAATCTGTCCCATCACAAAGAATAAAAGGAATCTGCCCAGATACAGTTCGTGCGGTTTTGCCATCAGTTCCATCTTCGGATTATTGTCAACGTGTACTTTCATCAGTGCCACGAGTACGATACCGCCGACCCACAGCGCCAGTGCTGTGTAAAACGGTGTAACTGCCGTACCGTAGTTGACTGCCGGGTAGACATCAATCTGTTCAACTTCCACAGGTGTTGCAATAAATTCGGCATAGGAGGCCGCATCGGCATGTAATAACTGTGAAAGCGTCTGATAAGCCGAAGAATCCGTAATATTATTTAAGGAAGTCAAAATCAGCTGGATTTTATCGGACATGCCCGAAATAATCGTTCCGGTATCGCCAAGGGTCTGGTTTGCCGTCAGGGCGATTTTGCTGGTTCCGAGTAAAATCTGTTCTAAGCTGTTTAGCTGGCTGCCTGAATTTTCAAGTGATTTATAGGCAGAATCCGCAGCTGCGTTCACGGTGATTTTTAATGAATTTAAACCGGATGAAGCAATGGTGTGATACTTCTGCTGGGTCTGTGTCATTTTATCAAGGCAGGAGGATAACAGGGTATGCAGCACCTCTGCCTTTGCAGCGGCAATTTCAGGTGTTTCCTTTACAATCGAAGAAGTCTGGTCAATCAGATTCTTTGCAAGGTCCTGTAAAGTAGAAATTGCTTCAAGTTGTCCGCGGATATGTGCAATAATGTTATGGTCAATATATTCCAGATCATCTAATTTGTTTAAAAGGTCATCCAGTTTATGATTCTGCTCAAGCAGGGAGTTTAAGCCGTCTAATGCGGCAGAAAGTGCATCGGATGCCCCTTGTGTATCGCTTGTGATTTTATTCTGTGCCGTGTCTAACTGCTTCTGCACCTGCTCAGAAATGGTTTCCATGGCGGCAAGTGTTGTGTCAAGCTGGTCGGTCATGTTATCGACAGAGCGGGACAGTGCAGACTGTGTCAGCTTTGTTGTATCTTTTGAATTTTCTAAAATATCCTGTAATTCCGGAATCAATGCACTCATGGACTCCAGATTTTCCGATAAAGAAGCATTGCCGTTCTGGAAGGTGGCAATGGTATCGGCGTAACCGGACAGATTATCCTGAATGGTCTTCATATCGTCAATCAGCTTATCAGAAATAGAAGAATCCTTCTGGGTAATGCTTTCAAGACCGCTTAATGCCGTCTGTGCGGCAACGTTAATAAATTCTGTGTTAATCGTCTGCTGCAGTGTAGAGCTTGCCGTGTCGGTAATCTTTGTGGCAACGGCATTTTTCTTTGAATTTTCGTAATAAGTCACGCTTGGGTGATTCATGCCGTTGTCTAAAAAGTCAAACAGGCTGCGGCTGAAATCATCACCGATAATAATAGCCGCATAATAGCTGCCGTCATAGACGCCTTTTAAAGCAGCATCTGTATCCTGTGGAAAAACCCAGCCGACACCGGTATTGTCATGGAGCTGCTCCACAACCTGATTTCCCATATTGACAGGGTCGCTTCCCTTTGAAGAAAATCCACTGTCTTCAGATACAACAGCAACCTTTAAGGAAGATGTGTTGGCATACGGGTCCCAGTTGGAATAAATGTTAAACCACGCATACAGGGACGGAATAATACACAATCCGCCCGCAATCACCAAAGCGAATAAATTGCGGCTAAGACCGGTAACGTCTTTGCGGAATATATGTAAGATATGTTTCATAAAGACCTCATTTCTGTGTCTGATATACAGCACACTGTTATCATCGGGAAGTGCGCAAAGGCACTTCTATAGCGACATTATAGTATATTGGCAGTTCAAAAGCCAGTTATTTTTTACATTAAATGGAAGGTGTGGTATACTGGCTATATAGTAAATGGACAGAATGGGGAATGGTATGTATACAATTTTAATAGTGGATGATGAAAAGATTGAACGTAACGGAATCAAATTTCTGTTAAAGAAGCAGGCAGAGCCGTTTGAAATCTATGAAGCACCAAACGGCAAAGCAGCACTCGAGCAGCTTTGTTCAATGCGCAATCAGGGGAAAAAGATAGATATATTGCTGACCGATGTAAAAATGCCGTTTATGGACGGCATAGAACTTATTGGAGCAGCCAAAGAAGAGGGGTTTACATTAAAAACAATTATATTCAGCGGGTATAATGAATTTGAGTATGCCAAGCTGGCAGTGCGTCTTGGCGTATCGGACTACATTTTAAAGCCGGTCAATCCACAGGAATTTGCACAGACCATAGAGAAGGTTACAGGGGAACTGCAAAAGCAGTATGTTGAAAATGAACAACGTCTGCAGCAGAGCAGCTATATGCGGGAATATCTTTTATATACCTTATTTAATGGGGGCGGTGCAGAACAGGTGCATACACTGGCAGGAAATCTTGCGGGAGAAAATTTCTGGAATCACTTCCACCGGATTGTATTTCTTGAGTTTGACCGAGAATTTTTTGGGAAAAAAGCGCTTGATTTTCAGGCGGAGATACTTGAAGAAAATATGAGTGAAGAATATCAGTATTTAAACTTAAACCCGCAGCAGGCAGTGCTTTTATTAAATGCCAGTCCGCATTACATGACCCTGCAGCAGACAGCACAAAAGCTGCATGATGCCGTTTTCAAAAAATACGGCGAACACTGTCATTTTGCAATTTCAGGCGAAATTGACGATTATGAAAAAATACCGCAGACAATGGATATGCTTGAAGCCCTGATGGAAAATAAGTTTTACCGCCCTGATGTGTATGTATATTCCGAGGACATCAGCGGGGAAACGCCGGTGCTGGTGCAGATTGATGACGACACGCTCATGAAACAGATGAAACAGGATATTAAGATGAAAGATATCCGGGCGCTCCGGGAGCATTTTGACAGAATGTGTGCCAAGTACCGCAAAAAATCATATTTTTCACAGATTTATATTAAATTTATTTTTTCTAATCTGTTAAAAGATTTCTATCAGAATCTGCCGGAGACGCGGGAAGAGGAATTTAATAAGGAAATTGATACATTGTATAAGTCCGGGGATTTTAACTGTATTGTGTCGATTGTCAACAGCCATATTGATAAGCTGGAAGCGGCATTTGCAAAAAATCCGCAGACACAGCATAAAGAAATTGAAACAGTCAAAAAGTATATTTATACGCATTTCGGGGATGAACTGGGCGTAGAACAGCTTGCAGACATGGTGTATCTGGCACCGAGTTATTTAAGTACGGTTTTTAAAAAAGAAACCGGACAGAATTTAAGTAAATTTATCAAGCAGTACCGCATGGAAAAGGCAAAGGATATGCTTGAAAATACAAATATGAAAATTGTAAATATCAGCGAAGCGTGCGGTTATCAGAATGTTTCGTACTTCTGCCAGAGTTTCCGCGAGTGCTACGGGGTGAGTCCTCAGAAATTCAGAAATGGAATTTAAGATGAATATAAAAAATATGAAGTTGAAATACAGGCTGGCAGGGATTTACCTGCTCACGGCAGTACTGCCGGTTATTGTGCTGTTTACATTTTCCTACGGGCAGATGAAGCATATTTTAATTGAGCGCGATACGAAAAGTATCCAGAATTTTGTCAATCAGGCGGGAGCGGGTATTGATGCCCAGTTAGAGGTGTATAACAACCTGTCCAATTATATCACCTTTAATGAAACGATTTCGCGGGTTGTCAGCTACGACTATAAAAGCGATTATGAAATGTACGACCAGCTTGTGCTGTTGTTTGACCCGATGCTATCGTCGCTTAAATATTTCCACGAAGACGTGAAACAGGTGACGATTTACGCAGAAGGCACGGTAAAGCACGATACCACGCTTGCACCGCTGTCAGAAATAGAAGCTGCACCGTGGTTTGATACGTCAAAGGAACATACAACGATTCAGTGGTTTGCGGACAGCTCGGCGCACACGCTGTCATCGGCACGAAAAATGTCACTGCTTTATCAGAAGAATAAACTCGGCATTTTATACATTTCAGTGGATTATGATAAGGTGTTTGAAGCACTTGAAGAAAATACGCAGAAAAACTATGGGATTTATATTGTCGATTCTGCGGGCAGCGAGGTGTATGAATTCCACAGCTTTACCGGTGAAAATGTGGATAAGGCGTTAAATTTTGCAGACTTTTGTGGAATACGGGACGGCAGCGGCGATTACACGGTTATCAGTACACCGCTTGCGACAACGGACTGGACGATTTATATGTATGAACCGACAGAATTGATTATCCAGTCGGCAAAGCCGATGATGCGCATGATTTTTGTGGCAGTGACGGTGATTATAGCCGGTGCAGTGCTTGCACTGATATCGACCTCGCGCTTTTTAATAGAGAGAATTGAGCTGTTACAGCACAATATGCAGAAGGTGGAGCAGGGCGATTTCACAGTACGTGTCCACAGTGACAGCAACGATGAAATCGGTGCATTAATTAACGGCTTTGATCATATGGTCAGCCGCATCAGCACCTTAATTACCGAGGTTTATGAGGGCAGGATTCACCAGAAGGAATATGAAATGCGGGCACTCCGGGCGCAGATAAATCCACATTTTTTATACAATTCGCTGTCCCTGATTAACTGGAAAGCCATTGAGAGCGGGCAGGAGGACATCAGCCGGATTACACTTGAACTTTCCAATTATTACAGAACCTCATTAAATAAAGGAAGAAACACATTGACATTAGAGCAGGAATTAAGCAATGTACGCTCCTATCTGCAAATCCAGCAGCTTATGCATGACGGGGATTTTGATGTGGAAATAGATGTGGCAGCGGAAATTTTACAGTACGAATCCCTGAATCTGATTTTACAGCCGCTGGTTGAAAATGCGATTGATCACGGAATTGACTTAAAAACAGAGGGCAGAGGGCGGATTACAATCCGCGGCTGGCAGGAGCCTGCACAAAAGCCGCTCACACACCGGACAGATATGGAATCTGACACACAATCCGAAACGAAATCCGGTACAGAATCCCGCCGAGAACCAGATGTGGAATCCGGCACAGATTATCTGGTAGTATTGACGGTATCGGATAACGGTGTCGGCATGGATAAGCAGACGGCGGCAGATTTTTTAACGGTGCAGTCCGGCGGATATGGTGCAAGAAATGTCAACGAGCGGTTAAAGCTGTATTACGGGGATCAGTATCCGTTAAAGGTGGACAGTAAACAGGGCGAAGGTACAACGATTACAATTACATTTCCGGCACGTGTCTATACCACACAGAAACAGGCTTAAAACGGCGGTAGACGGGCATTTTATAAAATGATTTTACAACTGTCTTGTCACCTGTAAAGAAACGTGATATAATTACCAACAAAAAATTTAGCACTTATACAGGAAAATGAGGTAAATGATGAACGCGGTAACAGAGGAAATTAAGCAACTGAAAAAAGAGAAAAATGCAGTCATTCTTGCACATTACTATGTGGAAGATGCCGTGCAGGAAATTGCAGATTACATCGGGGACTCGTACTACTTAAGCCGTCTTGCAACGGAAACAACAGCAGATGTCGTTGTTTTCTGCGGTGTGGGATTTATGGGTGAGAGCGCAAAGGTATTAAATCCGGGGAAAAAGGTTTTAATGCCGGATATGAGTGCGGACTGTCCGATGGCACATATGGCAGATATCGCAGGAATTGAAAAGCTTCGTGCAGAGTATGAAGATTTAGCGGTTGTCTGTTATATCAACTCCACGGCAGAGTTAAAAGCACACGCGGATGTATGTGTGACTTCCTCAAATGCGTTAAAGATTGTAAAGGCACTCCCGAATAAACACATCTTATTTATTCCGGATGACAATCTCGGACATTTTATTGCAGAGCAGGTGCCTGAGAAAGAATTTTTATACCAGAACGGACACTGTCCGGTTCATAAGGCAATTGCACCGGAAGCTGTCAAAAAGGCAAAACAGGAGCATCCGCAGGCACTTGTGCTTGCACACCCGGAATGTCTTCCAGAAGTGTCGGCACTGGCAGATTATGTAGGCAGTACCTCGGGTATTATTGATTATGCAACAAAAAGCGATGCAGAGGAATTTGTGATTTGTACGGAAACAGGTGTATTTTACGAGTTGAAAAAGAAAAATCCTGGGAAAAAGTTTTATCCGGCATCGGCTCATCAGATCTGCCCGGATATGAAAAAGATTACATTAGAGAAAGTACGGGATGTCTTAAAAAATGAGAGCAATGCCGTAACGGTGGAAAAAGAGTTAAGTGAAAAGTCAGGCCGTCCGCTTGAGAGAATGTTAGAGCTTGCAAAATAGCCGGAAAGAATGTGTCAAGATGAATGAGAATAAGGTAAAGTTACATATTAATACGGACATTGTGATTGTAGGAACGGGAGTCGGCGGCTTGTTTACCGCACTGAATCTGCCACGCGATAAGCAGATTGTGATGATTACAAAGGCGGATTTGGAAAGCAGTGATTCGTTTCTTGCACAGGGTGGAATTTGTGTATTAAAAAATGAAGATGATTACGACAGTTATTTTGAAGATACTATGCGTGCAGGACATTATGAAAACAGAAAAGAGTCTGTGGATATCATGATTCGTTCTTCACGTGAGATTATTGATGATTTAATCGGATACGGTGTAGATTTTGAGCGGGATGATAACGGACACTTGCGTTTTACAAGAGAAGGTGCCCATTCCACACCGAGAATCCTCTTCCATGAAGATATTACGGGAAAAGAGATTACAAGCAAGCTGCTTGCACAGGTGCAGAAGCTGCCGAATGTTACAATCCTTGAAAATACGGAAATGGTAGATATTGTTGAACAGGACAATGTATGCTACGGTATTGTATGCCGTGTATCAAAGGAAGCGATGCCGCATCTGATTACAATTTCGGCAAAGGATACCGTATGGGCATGCGGCGGTATCGGCGGTTTATACACACATTCCACGAATTTTCCGCATCTGACGGGTGATGCACTGGCACTGTCCCTGCGCCATCATATCGAACTGGAAAATATTGATTATATCCAGATTCATCCGACAACACTGTATTCCGAAAAGCCGGGAAGAAGATTTTTAATATCCGAATCAGTACGTGGGGAAGGCGCTATTTTATTAAATAGGAAAGGCGAGCGGTTTGTTGATGAACTGCTTCCAAGAGATGTGGTTGCACGGGCAATTTATGAGCAGATGGAAAAAGACGATATGCCGTATGTGCATCTGTCACTTGAAAATATAGATAAAAAGACGATTATGGAACATTTTCCGAATATTTATCAGCATTGTCTGGAAGAAGGCTATGACATCACAAAGGAAAGTATTCCGGTTGTACCGGCACAGCACTATTTTATGGGCGGTGTCCATGTAGACTGCAATAGCAAAACGTCTATGGAACAGTTATATGCAGTCGGTGAAGCAAGCTGTAACGGTGTGCATGGCGCAAACCGTCTGGCAAGCAATTCCCTGCTTGAAAGTCTGGTCTTTGCGAAACGTGCGGCAAAGCATATTACAGACGGCTTTGATATGGCAGAGAGTTGTCCAGAACTCGTGGAAGCGGCAGCACTCCGGAAGTACAACGGCTATGATGAATTGAAAAAACAGTACAAGACAGAAATTTTTGAAGAAATTGAAAGGGAGAAAAAGGTACATGAACAGTATATCAATGAAGTTAAATGCAGATAAATTAATTATGCAGGCACTGGAAGAAGATATTACAAGCGAAGATATTACGACAAATGCCGTAATGCGCCACCCGCAGCAGGGCGAGGTACAGCTTTTGTGCAAGCAGGATGGTGTGATTGCGGGCTTGGACGTATTTAAAAGAGTGTTTGAGCTTTTAGACGAAACAACAGAAGTCGTATTTTACGTAAAGGACGGAGATGCTGTAAAAAAAGGTGATTTGCTTGCAGTCGTAAAGGGTGATATCCGTGTCCTGCTTTCAGGAGAACGCACTGCCTTAAATTACTTACAGAGAATGAGCGGTATCGCAACGTATACCCGCTCGATAGCAGATTTGTTAAAGGGCAGTAAAACAAAGCTGCTTGATACAAGAAAGACAACACCGAACAACCGCATTTTTGAAAAATATGCCGTAAAGGTCGGCGGCGGCTATAATCACCGTTACAACTTATCGGACGGTGTTTTGTTAAAGGATAACCACATCGGAGCCGCAGGCGGTGTCAAAGAAGCCGTAACCATGGCAAAGGAATATGCGCCGTTTGTCAGAAAGATTGAAGTGGAAGTCGAAAATCTGGATATGGTACGCGAAGCGGTAGAAGCGGGCGCAGATATTATCATGCTGGATAATATGACACCGGAAATGATGAAAGAAGCAGTCCGTATTATTGACGGCAGGGCAGAAACAGAGTGTTCCGGCAACGTTACGTTAGAAAACGTGACACGTCTGACAGATATCGGCGTGGATTATATTTCAAGCGGTGCGCTGACCCATTCCGCTCCGATTTTGGACGTTTCTTTAAAAAATTTACATGCAGTATAAAAAAACTTTCCAAAATAAAGAAAATCAGTAAAAAATAGCTTTATTGCTTTAATTGGATAAATAATCTGCTTTTCTTTTTTATAATAGTGTGTTAACATAATAACACACTAAATTTTTGGAGGTTTCTAATGAAGAAAGACGAATTTAAGCCGTATATTCCGGCTGACAAAATTACGCCTGAGTTTACAGTGACATCTGTCATTATGGGTATTCTTCTGGCAATTATTTTCGGCGCAGCCAATGCGTATCTTGGTCTGCGTGTCGGAATGACTGTATCTGCTTCTATTCCGGCAGCAGTTATTTCCATGGGTGTTATCCGCGTCATTATGAAAAAGGATTCAATCCTTGAAAGTAACATGGTACAGACAATCGGTTCTGCCGGTGAATCCCTGGCAGCGGGAGCAATCTTTACACTTCCTGTATTGTTTTTATGGTCAAAGGAAGGTATTACAGAGGCTCCAAGCCTGATTACCATTTCATTAATCGCATTATTCGGCGGTATCTTAGGTGTGTTATTCATGGTGCCGTTAAGAAATGCACTGATTGTAAAAGAACATGGTGTGCTTCCGTATCCGGAAGGTACAGCCTGTGCAGAAGTTCTTTTAGCCGGTGAAGAAGGCGGTGCAAGTGCGAAGTCTGTATTTGCAGGTATGGGACTTGCTGCTTTATTTAAGTTTGTAGTCGATGGACTCAAAGTGATTCCAAGCGTTATTACAGTACCACTCAAGGCATTCAAGACAGAGCTTTCAGCAGAAGTATATCCGGCACTGCTTGGTGTAGGTTATATCTGTGGACCAAAGATCGCATCTTATATGTTTGCCGGCGGTTTAATCGGATGGTTTGTACTCATTCCGGCAATCATTACATTTGGCGGTTCCACAATCCTTTATCCGGGAACAAAGACGATTGCTGATATGTATGCTGCAGGCGGTGCTTCTGCAATCTGGAGCAGCTACATCCGATACATCGGTGCAGGTGCCGTTGCTGCGGGTGGTATCATCAGTTTAATTAAATCCCTTCCGTTAATTGTAAGAACATTTGCAGATGCAATTAAGGGCATGAAGGGTGCAGGAAACAGCAACAGCGCTGTTCGTACAGAAGCAGACCTTGATATGCGTGTAATCGGTATCGGTGTATTAATCATGATTATTGCAATCTGGCTGTTACCGGAAATTCCGGTATCTCCGCTCGGAGCAGTTATTATTGCATTATTCGGTTTCTTCTTTGCAACGGTTTCATCCAGAATGGTTGGTATCGTCGGAAGCAGTAACAATCCGGTATCCGGTATGGCAATTGCAACCCTGTTATTTTCTACACTCTGCTTAAAGGTGACAGGAGATACAGGTGTACACGGCATGAAGGGTGCTATTGCAATCGGTTCTGTTATCTGTATCATCGCAGCAATGGCCGGTGATACTTCACAGGATTTAAAGACAGGTTATATCCTTGGTGCAACCCCGAAGAAACAGCAGATCGGTGAATTAATCGGTGCAGTTGTTTCAGCAGTTACTATCGGAGGCGTTCTTGTATTACTGGATTCTGCATGGGGATTTGGTACAACAGAGCTTGCAGCACCACAGGCAACTTTAATGAAGATGATTATCGAAGGTGTTATGGAAGGGAATCTTCCTTGGGCGCTGGTATTCATCGGTGTATTTATTGCAATCGTTGTTGAAATTCTTGGAATTTCCGTACTTCCTGTAGCAATCGGTTTATATCTGCCACTGGAATTAAGCGCAACAATTATGATTGGTGGTGTTATCCGCTGGTTCGTTGACAAGAAGAAGGCTGATAAGGAAGAAAATAAAGATGCAAACAGTGGAATCTTATTCTGCTCCGGTATGATTGCCGGTGAGGGTCTTGTAGGTATCCTTCTTGCAATCCTCGCAGTTATCAACGTAGCCGGTAAGATTGATTTATCAGGCAGCTTTACAACAGGAATTGTTGGCGGAATTGTATTAATGGTTGTTATGATTCTGTGCATCCTGAAGTTCTCACTTTGGAGTAAGAATGGCAAAGAAAACAAGTAAAAAAGATTTAAGAAATTATCTGGATTTTATACCGGTGCATCATGAGCAGTATTCCTATACGGTGTCAGATAATGGTGCAGTTACGGTTTACGTGGAAAATAAAGGCGTATTTAACAAAATTGCCCAGGTGGTTTTTAAAAAGCCGCGGATTTCCCAGATTCATCTGGATGAAATGGGGAATTTTATCTGGCCGTTAATGGACGGAAAGAATACGGTATACGATATTGCAGAACAGGTGAAAGCGCATTTTGGCGAAAAAGCAGAACCGCTTTACAACCGGCTGGTGCAGTATATGAGAAATCTGGAAAGCTACGGATTTATCCGTTTTAAAGAGTAATAGAAAGCGGCAGGCACATGGAATAGGGTGCCTGTCTTTTTTTATAAACGTCAATAAAAATCAACATGAATCTAAAATATCTGATATTTTAAAAAATTCCAACACCTAATATAATAAAACTATCAAAAATGTTTCTGCTGTTTTAAAGGAAAACAGCAGGGGAATGGAGGGTTTTATGAAAAAAAGAAGAATGACAGCCGCATTTTTAGCAGCGGCACTTGGGGTAACAGCATTGACAGGCTGTGGAGGCACAGGCGGCAGTACCGATACGGGGAAAAGCACAGAGGCTGAAAAAATCAGTACAACGATTACCGTATGGGGCTGCGCAGAAGATCAGGCAGACGAGAATGGCAAATGGCTTCAGACGATGTGTGAAAAATTCAACACAGAACATCCGGAATGGGATCTTACATTTGAATACGGTGTCTGCTCCGAACAGGATGCCGGAAAGACCGTTCCGCAGGATCCGAGTAATTCAGCCGATGTATATTTCTTTGCAAATGACCAGTTACAGACATTAATTGATGCGAAGGCAATAGCAAAGCTTGGCGGTGAAACGGCAGATTACGTAAAGAGTACAAACTCACAGGCAATTGTAGATTCCGTTACGGTAGACGGAGCAGTTTACGGTGTACCATTTACAACCAACACCTGGTTTATGTATTACGATAAGAGCAAATTTACAGACAGCGACGTGAAGAGTCTGGATACAATGCTTGCAAAGGACAAGGTTGCATTTAATATCACAGAAGGCTGGTATATGTCATCATTCTTCCTTGCAAATGACTGTGTATATTTTGGTAAAGACGGAAAAGATAATGCAGCAGGAATTGATATTTCAGGTGATAAGGGTACAAATGCAACGAAAGCAATGGTATCTATGGTCAGCAATCCGAATTTTGTAAACGATGCAGGCGGTGTCGGAATCGCAGGTCTGCGTGACGGCAGTGTTGCAGCTTATTTTTCAGGTTCATGGGATTATAAGAATGTAAAAGAAATTTTGGGTGATAATTTTGGTGCCGTACAGCTTCCGAAAGTCAAGATTGGCGGTACGGATAAGCAGTTAAAGGCATTTGCAGGTTCTAAAGCAGTTGCCGTGAATCCAAACTGTAAATACCAGCAGATTGCCGTTGCACTTGCAAAGTATTTAGGTGGTAAGGAAGCACAGCAGTCCCATTATGATTTACGTAGTGTAATTCCTTGCAACACAGAACTGCTGGCAGTAGAGCCGGTTAAATCCGATGTGCTTGTAACTGCACAGAAAAATACCTTTAACAATACTGCTGTTATCCAGCCGACGGTAACTGGTATGAATGATTACTGGACACCGGCACAGAATTTCAGTAAATCCATTGTTAACGGAGAAATTACACTGGATAATGCAGCAGAAAAGACAGAAGATTTTTACAAATTGATTAATACATCAATTGTAAAATAGAAATAAAACGCGCACAGCGTTTGGAGGTTGCGTATGGAATTGGTTAATGCGTTCAAAAAGGGAGATTGGCTCACAAGAAGTTCAGCAATTGTGATGGGACTTGGCAATATCCTCAGAAAACAATTTATCAAAGGAATCTTATTCCTTTTCACAGAAGCAGCTTTCCTATTCTTTATGGCAGCCTATGGCTGGCAGTGCCTTCTGGCACTGCCGGGCCTTGGTGAAAAAGAACAGGGAGAAGTGTGGAATGAAACACTGGGCGTCTATGAATATGTTCAGGGAGATAACTCCCTGTTAATTTTACTTTATGGCATTGCAGTTTTATTTATTTGTGCCGCATTTATCTGTGTGTGGGCAGGTGCAGTAAAAAGTGCGTATCAGGCACAGGTCTGTATTGAAAAAAATAAGCCGGTGACAACATTTGCAGAGGACATTAAGTCCCTGTTTGATAAAAATCTGCACAAACTGCTTCTGACACTGCCGGTTGGCGGCATTTTGATTTTTACGATTCTGCCGCTGATATTTATGATAGCCATGGCGTTTACAAATTACAGCAAAGTAAACAGCCATCTTGTTCTGTTTGACTGGGTGGGGCTGGAAAATTTCCGGCAGATGTTTGATGTGAGCGGAACGTTCGGAAAAACATTCTGGTCTGTGCTTGGCTGGACAATTGTCTGGGCGGTATTTGCAACAGGTTTAAACTACATCTTAGGCATGCTGCTGGCGCTGCTTATTAATAGGAAGGGAACAAAAATCAAAGGCTTCTGGCGGCTGATTTTTATTTTGTCGATTGCCATTCCACAGTTCGTGTCCCTGCTTGTTATGCGCAGTATGCTTAGTCAGGATGGCATTATCAATGTAATGTTAAAAAATGCGGGCTGGATTCAGAAGTCCCTGCCGTTTTTCTCTAACGTCGCATGGGCGAGAATAACGGTAATCGTTGTTAATCTGTGGATTGGTATTCCATATACGATGATGCAGGTTACGGGAATTCTACAGAATATCCCACTGGAGCTTTACGAAGCGGCAGAAGTGGATGGTGCCGGTCCGGTAATCCGTTTCTTTAAAATTACATTGCCGTATATGCTGTTTGTGACAACACCATATCTGATTACGACATTCACAGCAAATATCAATAATTTCAACATTGTTTATCTTTTAACAAAGGGCGACCCGGTGCTGTCAGGCAATACCGCGGGCAAAACAGACCTTTTGGTTACATGGCTGTATAAGATGACGGTGGATTACCAGTATTACAATCTGGGTGCCGTTATCGGAATTATGACCTTTGTATTTTTGGCAATCGGTTCGCTGCTTGTATACAGACGGACGAAATCCTATAAAGACGAGGAGGGATTTCAATGAAACGAAAAAAGAAAATCAACAATATACTGGTGCATCTGTTTTTAAGCGTGCTTGCAATTATCTGGGTCAGTCCGCTGTTCTGGATTATCCTTACAAGCTTCCGCGCACAGAAAGGTGCTTATACCTCGTCATTTTTTCCGAAAAAATATACGTTTGACAATTATATCAAATTATTTACGGATACCGGAATTTTAAATTTTCCGAGAATGTTTGGCAATACGCTGTTTATTGCAATCTGTTCCTGCATTATTTCAACATTTTTTGTATTGTCCGTGGCATATTGTATGTCGCGCCTGCGCTTTCGTTTAAGAAAGCCGATGATGAATATTGCAATGATACTCGGACTGTTTCCGGGATTTATGGCGATGATTGCGGTTTACTATATTTTAAAAGCAGTTGGACTTTCAGAAGGCTCCATGATTCGTGTGGCACTGATACTGGTATACTCCGGTTCGTCCGGAATCCAGTTTTATATTGCAAAAGGATTTTTTGACACAATTCCAAAAACGATTGATGAAGCGGCTATGTTGGATGGTGCTACCAAATGGCAGGTGTTTACAAAAATCACTATACCGCTTAGTAAGCCAATTATAGTATACACGGTGCTCACGACCTTTATCGCACCATGGGTGGATTTCATCTTTGCAAGAGTAATATGCCGTGCCAATGCCGATTATTATACGGTGGCAATTGGTCTGTGGCAGATGCTTGAAAAGGAATATGTAGACAGCTGGTACACCTGTTTTGCCGCAGGAGCAGTCTGCATCTCAATTCCGATTGCAGTGCTGTTCATTTTTATGCAGAAGTGTTATAATGAGAGCATGTCGGGAGCGGTCAAAGGGTGACGACTTTTTGCAGAGGATGACTCGGTTTTGGAGTGTGTGGAATGATAAAAGGATTTAAAAAATTTTGTTTGTGTCTGCTGGCGGCGGGAGCTGCGGGTGGAATTTTAGCCGGGTGTAACAGCCCGGCTAATCGTGTTTTGTCCTCGCGGCAGGAATATGCAGAGCAGATGCAGGCTGCGGTATCGTCGCCGTTTGGCGCGTATCCCGAAACGGTTGTGTATACACTGGGAAAGATGATAAGCACGAATAATTCCAATATGCCGGCGGGGGATACGTATGAAGACAATGCGTATACGCGGTATATTAAGGAAGTGATTAATGTCCAGAACAGGGATGTTTTTGAAGAAGCCGATAAGCAGTATGATACCAACGTGAGCATGGCGATTGCAATGAATGAACTGCCGGATATTATGCTTGTGAGCAATTATGAGGACTTGGAAACGCTTATCGAAAATGATATGATAGAAGACCTGACGGTATCGTATCAGAACTGTATCAGTGACAGAATACGTGAAATGTATGCCAGCTACGGCGAAGACCTGATAGACAGCGTGACATTTGACGGTAAAATTATGGCATTGCCCGAAACGAATATTACGGACGGACCGAACCTTGTGTGGCTGCGGAAAGACTGGATGGATACGCTGGGACTTTCGGCACCGCAGACCATAGAAGATGTGGTTGAAATTGTACGTCAGTTTATAGATAATCAAATGGGTGGGGAAGAAACCGTGGGACTGGTCTGTGATACACAGATTGCAGGCGAGTGCGGCTACAGCAGTGAATATCTGCTTGATTTGATTTTTGCTTCTTATGGAGCATACCCAAAGCAGTGGATTACAGATGATGACGGCGAGGTGGTATACGGTTCGGTGACAGACGAAGCCAAAGCGGCGCTTTCATATGTGCATACACTTTATAATGAAGGAATCCTTGAAAAAAATTTTTTGATACATACAACATCGAATCTGATTGAAATGATAGAACAGGGAAAATGCGGCTCGTTTTTCGGACCGTGGTGGGCGGCAAATAATCCGCTGGCATCTGCGGTCAGTGCTGTAGCGCAGTCTGAAAAGCCGGACTGGCAGCCGTATCTGATAGCGACGGATGCGCAGGGCAATACCTCGTATCACAGCCAGAATCCGGCATATAAATATGTGGTTGTAAGGAAGGGTTACGAACACCCTGAAATTGCCGCGAAGATGATCAGTGTAATGTTTGACAAAATCCGCTATGAGTGTGATTCGTCCGAAGAATTTGAAAAATATTATCAGTTAAATGTAGAACCCACGGCAAGACCGCTGGCAATCAATGTGGATTATAACAATGCGCTGGAGCTGTGCTATGAGGATATTGCGGCAGTTTTTTCTGGCGAAAAGCAGGAAGACGATTTAAAGCTGCTTGAAAAGTCTTATTATACTGCATGTAAAAATTATATGGAAAATAAAGAGTCCGCGGGAACCGATGCGTGGGCGGCGTATATGACACGGATTAAGGCGTGTGAGGCAATCCGGGAAGGCTCGGTGATTACAGTACCGTCTTTGTATTTTAAAACCACTAAAACCATGAAGTCGGAGTGGTGGAAATTAAAGGAAAATGAAAAAGAAGCCTATTTAAAAATCATCTGCGGCGAAGAACCGCCGGAATATTTTGATATTTTTGTGCGGTCATGGCAGGAAAATGGCGGCGCACAGATTACAGACGAAGTAAAAGCCGCCCTTGCGGCAGAATGAGGAAGATTTTGGAAAAACTAGAAGTATTAAAGAAGGTATTTGGTTACGACAGTTTCAGGGAAGGCCAGGAAAAAATTATTGATGCGATTCTGCGGGGGCAGGACGTACTGGGCATTATGCCGACCGGCGCGGGAAAATCGATCTGCTATCAGGTTCCGGCACTGATGTTTCCGGGAATTACGGTAGTGGTATCGCCGCTTATTTCCCTGATGATTGACCAGGTGAAAGCATTAAACGATGCCGGAATCCATGCGGCATATATAAACAGCGCCCTGACGGAAACACAGATTACAAAGGCACTCTACAATGCAATGTGCGGGCGGTATAAAATTATATATGTTGCACCGGAACGCCTTGAAACCGACCGCTTTCTGGAATTTGTCATGAATGCCGACATTTCCATGATTACAGTCGATGAAGCGCACTGTATTTCCCAGTGGGGACAGGATTTCAGACCGAGCTATCTAAAAATTGTCAATCTGATAAAGCGATTTCCGAAACGTCCCGTTGTCAGTGCATTTACGGCAACGGCAACGCAGACGGTTAAAGAAGATATCCAGTGTATTTTAGGACTGCAGAATCCGGAAGTATTAATCACCGGATTTGACAGGAAAAATCTGTATTTTGAAGTGCGCAAAACAAAGCAGAAGGATGCCGAAATTCTGGATTATCTGGAAAAACACAAGGGCGAGAGCGGTATTATCTATTGTTCTACAAGAAAAAATGTGGACAATGTATATCTGATGCTGCGTAAAAACCGCATTGCTGCGGCGCGCTATCATGCGGGTCTGGACAATGACACCCGCAAAGAAAGCCAGGAGGATTTTATCTACGATAGGGCGCAGGTGATTGTGGCGACCAACGCATTCGGCATGGGCATTGACAAATCCAACGTGCGTTTTGTCCTGCATTACAATATGCCCGCGTGTATTGAGAATTATTATCAGGAGGCGGGGCGTGCCGGACGTGACGGAGAGCCTGCTGAGTGTATTTTGTTTTATTCGCCGCAGGATGTGGTCATTCATGAATTTCTGATTGAACAGAAAGGTCAGAACACTGAATTTACGCAGGACGATTTAGACGTTATCAGAGAAAATGATATCCGTCGTTTAAATAAAATGCGTTTTTACTGTGCAACCAAAGAATGTCTGCGGGAATATATGCTCAATTACTTCGGGGAGTATACAAACCGCAGGGAATGTGGCAACTGCGGCAACTGCAATGCTTCCTTTGAAGAAAAAGACGTTACGGTGCTTTGCAGGGATATGATTGCCTGTATCCGGGAGAGCGGACAGCGGTATGGAATGGGAGTAATTATGGGCATTTTAAGAGGTTCAAATACCGCAAAGTTAAAAAGCTACGGTGTCAGCCGCTATGAAACCTTCGGAATCCAGAGCAAAACAAGCGAAGCGCAGCTAAAGGCGGTTGCAGAAGAACTGCTTTTAAAAGGGTACTTGACAGAAACGCCGGACATCTATAGAATAATCAAGCTGGATAAAACATGCGAAGAACTTTTAGATGAGGGCGCTTCTTTTTCAATCCGCTGGTCAGAACGGACGGAAAAAATGGCAGAGGCAAAGGTCAAAACGGCAAAAAGCCGTGCAACCGATACGCTTTCGCCAAAGCAGCTTGCGCTTTTTGGTGCGTTAAAGCAGCTGCGTCTGACACTTGCAAGAGAAGAAAATTTACCGCCGTACATTATCTTTTCGGATAAGACACTGATTGACATGTGTCATAAAATGCCGCATACACAGCAGGAAATGCTTGATGTCAACGGTGTCGGTGAAAATAAATTTGCGCGGTACGGAGAAGCATTTATCCGGTGCATTGAACAAAACAGCTGATGATTCTGTACAGAATGTGTTTATCAAGTAATTACGGAGGTTTCTCATGACGAAGAATATGACAGAGGGTTCACCGATGAAGCTGATTCTGGGATTTTCCATACCGATGCTGTTTGGTATGCTGTTCCAGCAGTTTTATAATCTGGTGGATACGATGATTGTAGGAAAAACACTGGGGGTTGATGCGCTGGCAGGTGTCGGTGCAACAAGCAGTATTAACTTTATGATTATTGGTTTCTGCATGGGCGTGTGTGGTGGATTTGCCATTCCCGTGGCACAGCAGTTTGGTGCGCAGAAATATGAACAGCTCAGGCGCTATGTATACAACGGCTATTTATTAAGCGTTGTGTTTTCGATTGTGCTGACGGCGCTTTCCGTCTTTTTCTGCAGGAATATCCTGACGGTAATGCGTACGCCGGAGACTATTTACGAATATGCGTATGCGTACATTGTCATTATTTTTGCCGGAATTCCGACCGTATTTTTATATAATATTGTATCGAGCATTATCCGTGCGCTGGGGGACAGCAAGACACCGGTCATCTTTCTGGTGTTTTCGGCAGTGTTAAATATTATTCTGGATTTTGTATTGATTCAGGGATTTAAAATCGGTGTCGCGGGAGCAGCTGTGGCAACCGATATTTCACAGCTTGTATCGGGTGTTGCCTGTCTGATTTATATGAATAAACGCTACGAGGTTTTAAAGCTTTCGGCAAAGGACCGCAAGGCGGGTAAACGGTATATGATCAATCTCTGCATGAACGGGATTCCAATGGGGCTTCAGTATTCGATTACGGCAATCGGCAGTGTTATTTTGCAGACCGCCGTCAATACGCTCGGTGCAACGTATGTAGCAGCGATGACCGCCGGCAGTAAGATTTTTACATTTACGTGCTGTCCGTTTGATGCGCTTGGTTCCACTATGGCAACCTACGGCGGGCAGAATGTCGGTGCGGGCAAATTAAAGCGCCTTGGAAAAGGAATCCGTGCAGCAGGCATTATCGGTGCGGTTTACAGCGTGGGTGCGCTGATACTGCTGTATTTCTTTGCCGATTACATCGCCCTGCTGTTTGTCGATGCAAATGAAGTGGAAATCATTCATCTGACATATCAGTTTATTTTATATAGTGCGCTGTTTTATATTCCACTGACCTTTGTCAATGTTGTGCGTTTCTGCATACAGGGTATGGGCTTTTCGGTATTTGCGATTCTTGCAGGCGTATTTGAAATGGCGGCAAGAACCTTTGCTGCAGTCCTGCTTGTGCCGAAAACGGGCTACACCGGTGCATGTCTTGCCAATCCGTGTGCATGGATAGCCGCCGACATCTTTCTGATACCGGCATTTATTTACTGCTGTAAGCGGTTGGAAAAAAGCACGCGCAAAGGCAGAACGGCGATGAGCGTGTAAAAAGGATCTTCCTTACCGGGTAAAACCGGTAGGGAAGATATTTTTTTCGCCTTTTTACATACATTTAAAAAAAATTTACGGATATTTTATTGTAATAAGGTAGTAAATTTTACAAAGTCTGAGATAAAATAAGTAATATAAAGAGCGAAAACAAACAACTCTGTTGGCAGATGAGAAATCGCCTGCGCGAGTTTCTCATCGCCACCTCGCAACAAGGTCGCTCGGAATGGAGGAAAGTATGAACAAGCCATAAACGTAAGCTTGTTCATACAGCAATTTGTGTTGCAGGCAGCACAAATTGCTTTTATCGCAGAACTGAATAAATTCAGTCCGCGGTTCCTTCGGCATTGAAATGCCTGCGGAATGGAGGAAATATGCCATCAACATATGCGCATTACAGAATGGGGCAGGAGGTTTATCATAATCTCACAGGAAAGCCCAAACAAATTATAGAAAAGTACAAGGAATTATATGATATCGGACTGCATGGACCGGATATTTTGTTTTATTACAAACCGCTCTTTGCAAATCCGGTCAATCAGGTCGGATATGCGATGCACGACCGTCCGGGCATTGAATTTTTCAGGCAGGCATCCTTGGTGATGCAGAAAGCGGAAAATAAGGAAGCGTGTGAAGCGTATATTTACGGCTTCTGCTGTCATTTTGCACTGGACGTCAGCTGTCACGGCTACATTGATGAAAAAATTGCGGAAAGCGGGGTCAGCCATACGGAAATCGAAGTGGAATTCGACCGTAAATTAATGCTGACGGACGGGTTTAATCCGCTGACACACAATCTGACGGGGCATATTCATCCTACTTTGAAAAATGCCGAGGTTATCAGTCCGTTTTATAAAAATGTAACGCCACAGCAGGCAGAGCAGGCATTACAGGGCATGATTACCAATAATAAACTTTTAATAGCTCCATCCTATTTTAAGCGTTTTTTGATTTACGGTCTGTTAAAGGCAACGGGAAATTATAAGGAAATGCACGGTCTGTTAGTCAATTACAGCGAAAATCCGCAATGCACGGACAGCACCCAGATGCTGATGCAGCTCTACCGCGATGCCGAAAAGCTGGCGGAGCGGCTAATTGATGAGTATGAGGACAGCGCATCGGGAAAAATTCCGTTCGATAAGCGGTATGAACTGACCTTTGGCGGTAAAGAAAAAGATGAACCGCTGGAAATGTGCGGGTAAACAAACGGCAGAACGTATATCACTTAGAAATGGAGCAGAAAATGGGAAAGAAATTAACAAAGTAGCACTTGCAGGTCCGGTGCTTGGAACCATGGCGGATACAAAGGGCTTTAAGAAGCCGATTTTTACGGGGGCGATTTTAACCGGTGTGATTGGCTGCGCATTGCTTGGTCTGGCAAAAGGCTGGCTGTTATTTCTGGTTATTTACATTATTGCAAAAGTCGGATTTTCAAGCAGCCTGATTTTTTATGATTCCATGCTTGGTGATGTGACAGACGAAGACCGCGTGGACTATGTTTCTTCGGCAGGGTATGCATGGGGATATATCGGAAGCTGTGTGCCGTTTATTGTCTGTCTGGTGCTTGTGCTTGGCAGCGGAAAAATCGGTATCAGCATGGAAATGTCAATGATGATTGCATTTTTAATTATTGCCGCATGGTGGCTTGTGATGTCGCTTCCGCTGTTAAAATGATATGAACAGAAATTTTATGTGGAAAAGCAGAAACACGCGGTAAAAGAAAGCTTCTGCCGTCTGGGACAGACCTTTGGCAATATCCGCAAAGAAAAACATATTTTTATGTTTCTGCTGGCATTTTTCTTTTACATAGACGGTGTATACACGATTATCGACATGGCAACGGCATACGGCGCTGCACTGGGACTGGACAGCACAGGACTTTTGCTGGCACTGCTTGTTACGCAGATTGTTGCATTTCCGTGCGCAATACTTTTCGGAAAATTATCCGGCAGAATGGAAACCTGCCGCCTGATTACCGTGTGTATCTTTGCTTATCTTGGAATTGCAATCTTTGCCGTATTTTTAAAGAGCCAGATTCAGTTCTGGATACTTGCGGTACTGGTTGGAATGTTTCAGGGTGGAATTCAGGCGTTGTCCCGTTCATATTTTACAAAAATCATTCCTGCCGAAAAGTCCGGCGAATATTTCGGACTGATGGATATCTGTGGCAAAGGCGCATCATTTATGGGGACAACGATTGTAAGCCTTGTATCGCAGATAACCGGAAACATCAACGCTGGTGTAGGCATGATTGCGGTTTTATTTGTAGCAGGCATTATTTTGTTCCGTAAATCAGTGTCACTTTGCAATACAGAAAAAGGTGAAGAGGTGTATCCTGCACCGGAAATGCCACAGCGCTCGTCCATTTAACTTCGGCTTATTCCTGTACATGGGACGGAGAGAGTGTGGCAGCTCCGGGGAGTGAACAGAAAGTGGTATAGAAATTAAAAGATGAAACTTTGCAAGAATGTAGCGCAGAGTTTTATCTTTTTGTATTTTAAGGGGTAAAGCGATGCACAATATATAGAATGAAATTTATAAAAAAGTTGGAAAAGTTGCATTTTTTATTCAAAAAAGGTTGGAAAAGTTGCAAAAACAGGGCTATTTTGGGTTGGAAAAGTTGCAAAAATTCTCTTGACATTCCAAAAACTTGAATCTACAATTGTTGCACATACAACAGTTGGAGGTGCAATAAATGTTAAAGAGAATCTTTTCTTATATGAAACAGTATAAGAAATATGCCTTTCTGGCATTGTTTTGCATCGCGGTGGAAGCAGTGCTGGAGTTAATGGTTCCGATGATTATGGCGGATCTGATTGACACCGGCGTTGCGACAGGCGATGAAAGATACATCTATCAAAAAGGATTTCAAATGGTACTCTGTGCGGCGGCGGCACTGGTGCTTGGAATCGGAAGCGCCCGTTTTGCGGCGCTTGCCGGTCAGGGACTGGGCGCAAACCTGCGTGAAGCCGAATACGAAAAATTGCAGTCGTATTCATTTGCCAATATCGACCATTTCAGGGTATCGTCGATTGTGACACGTTTAACAAGCGATGTCACGAATATTCAGAATGCCGTTTCAACCGGTATGCGCCCGTTTGGCAGAAGTCCGGTCATGCTGATTTTTGCAACGGGCGTGGCATTTTCCATTAATTCAACACTGGCGCTCGTATTTTTCGTGGCCCTGCCGGTACTTGCCGTGTTACTCATTTGCATTATTGTAAATGTACGTCCGCTCTATTCCAAAATGCAGTTTGCGATAGACCGCATGAACCGCACGATTCAGGAAAATCTGACGGCAGTCCGTGTAGTCAAAGCCTATGTGCGGGGCGATTACGAAATCGCAAAATTTGAAGAAGCAAATCTTAATCTGAAAAAAGAATCCGAAAAAGCATTTGGCATTGCCGTGTTAAATATGCCTGCCATGCAGTTTGTTATGTACGCAACAATACTGTCACTGCTGTTATTCGGCGGTTATCTGATTCATGAGGGCAGGCTTGGTATCGGTGAACTGACCGGATTTTTAAGCTACGTCCTGCTCATTTTAAATTCGCTGATGATGATGTCCAATGTATTTTTAATGATGACACGTTCTCTGGCATCCGGTGCGCGTATCCTTGAGGTCATCGATGAAAAAATAGATTTGACCGATGAAAATGCAAAGGACATCAGCGTAGAGCGCGGCGAAATCGAATTTGACCATGTGTGGTTTAAATATAAGGAAGAAGCAAAAGAATATGTGCTTTCCGATGTATCATTTCATATTAAAGCCGGTCAGACAGTAGGAATTATCGGTCAGACCGGTGCGGCAAAAACCACGCTTGTCCAGCTGATTCCGCGTCTTTATGATACCGTGCGGGGAACGGTAAAGGTGGACGGCGTTGATGTCAGAAATTATCCGATGCAGCATTTAAGAGATGCGATTGCTATGGTACTTCAGAAAAATACACTGTTTTCTGGAACAATGCTTGATAACTTAAAATGGGGCGATGAAAATGCTTCCATGATGGAACTTGAAGAAGCCTGCCGGATTGCCTGTGTCGATGAATTTATTGACCGCATGCCGGACGGCTATCAGACCGAAATGGGACAGGGTGGTGTCAATGTGTCCGGCGGTCAGAAACAGCGCCTCTGCATTGCAAGAGCCATTTTAAAGAAGCCGAAGGTACTGATTTTAGACGATTCAACCAGCGCGGTTGATACGGCGACAGAAAGCAGAATCCGCGAAGGACTTGCAGAGAAACTGCCTGATATGACAAAAATTATTATTGCACAGCGCATATCTTCCGTGCGCCATGCGGATCAGATTATTATTTTGGACGGCGGAAGGGTAAGCGGTATCGGTACACATGAAAGCCTGCTTGCTTCCAACCGCATTTATCAGGAAATTTACGAATCCCAGAAGGAAGGAGCGGATTTATAATGGCAAAATATGTAGGATATAAAAGACCGAAAGACACGAAAAAGACAATCCGGCATCTGCTGGTATATTTAGGCATGCACAAATGGTCCTTTTTGCTGGTTGCCCTGCTGGTACTTATCAGTGCCGGAGCCAATATTACGGGAACATATCTTTTAAAGCCGGTCATTAACCGCTTTATCGTTCCGGGAGATTTAAACGGACTGGTGCGTGCCGTTGCGGCAATGGGCGTGATGTATCTGTGCGGCGCGCTGGCAACGCTCGGATACAACCGTTTAATGGTGAAGACCTCGCAGAAAGTCATCCGTGAAATCCGAAGCGATTTATTTGCACACGTACAAAAACTGCCCCTGCGGTATTTTGATGCACATACACACGGCGAATTAATGAGCCGTTTTACCAACGATGTAGATGCCGTACAGGAAGCGATGAACAACAGCTTTGCAATGATTATCCAGAGTTTCATGATGCTTTTCGGTACGGTGATAATGATGATGGTACTCAGTATCCGGCTGTCGCTGATTGTTGTGGTGTTTTTAATTGTTATGTTTGTGGTTATCCGCTTAAATGGAAAGCACAGCAAAAAATATTTTAACCGGCAGCAGGAGGAACTCGGAAAAATTAACGGATTTGTACAGGAAATGGCAGAGGGACAGAAGGTCGAAAAGGTCTTCAATCACGAAGCAAAAGACTATGCGCGTTTTTGTGAACTCAGTGAAAATTTCAGAAAGCAGTCCACCAATGCTCTGTCCTTTGCCGGTATGATGATACCAACCATTGTCAGTCTTTCCTATCTGAATTATGCGGTGTCTGCCTGTGCGGGCGGCCTGCTTGCAATCCGGGGACTGATGGATTTGGGAAGTCTTTCGGCATATCTGGTATATGTGCGCCAGAGTGCAATGCCGTTAAACCAGTTTACCCAGCAGGTCAATTTTCTGTTGTCTGCGCTTTCCGGTGCGGAACGAATTTTTGACATGATGGACGAACAGCCGGAAGTGGACGAAGGTAACGTGCATTTATGTCACGTTGTAAAAAATGCGGACGGCACACTGACAGAATGTGAACAAAGCACACCGGATTACGCATGGAAAGTGCCGGAAAACGGCGGCTTCCGCTATGTTGAATTAAAAGGTGATGTGCGTTTTCAAAATGTAGTCTTTGGGTACACCGATAAAAAGCGCGTATTAAACGGCATTTCTCTTTTTGCAAAACCGGGACAGAAAATCGCGTTTGTCGGTTCAACCGGTGCGGGAAAAACAACGATTGTCAACCTGATTAACCGTTTTTATGAAATCCAGTCGGGAACGATTACCTATGACGGTATCGACATTCAGCAGATTGCAAAAGACGATTTGCGCCGCTCACTGGCAATGGTTATTCAGGATACGCATTTATTTACGGGAACGATTGCGGACAATATCCGGTACGGCAAGTTAGATGCGACTGACGAGGAGGTTTATGAGGCAGCACGCATTGCCAATGCGGACTCCTTTATCCGCAGACTGCCGGACGGCTATGATACAATGCTGTATGCAGACGGCAGTAATCTTTCGCAGGGGCAGCGCCAGTTACTTGCGATTGCGAGAGCGGCAGTTGCCAAACCGCCGGTGCTTATTTTAGACGAAGCGACCAGTTCTGTAGATACCCGCACCGAGCGGCTGATTGAAAAGGGCATGGATGCGATTATGGAAGGCAGAACGGTATTTGTCATTGCACACCGCCTGTCAACCGTGCGAAACTCCAAAGCAATCATGGTATTGGAAAAGGGCGAAATCATAGAGCGCGGCAGTCATGAGGAATTGTTAGAACAGCGGGGCAGATACTATAGGCTGTATACGGGACAGTTTGAATTGGAATAATGTGAAAAATCCTTAAATCTAAGATTTTTCACACAGCGCTTTGTGCCTCAGGCGTCACAAAGCCGCTTTTTATCGCAGAACTGAATAGATTCAGTTCGCGATTCCTACGGCATTAAAATGCCTGCGGAATGAAGATTAGTATGAAGTATGAGCAATCCATATGCGAGAGATTGCTCATACGGCAATTTGCTTTCAGGTAAAGCAAATTGCCATTATCGTAGATTGACAGTAAACTCGTCCATACAGATATTTGCGCCGCAGGTGTCGCAAATATTATTTATCGCAGAACTGAATAAATTCAGTTCGCGTTCTTTCGGCATAAATGCCTATAGAAAAGAGGAAAGTATGAAAAAAGAACAGATTCGGAATGAATTATTTAAGATAGAAGTGCTGCGGCAGAGATTAATGCGGCCGAAGTTTATCGCATTGGGGCTTACAGTAGGGCAGGGACAGCCGCGCATTTTAAAAGAACTGCTTTTTGAAGGCAGTATGACACAGAAAAAACTTGCGGATGCCTGCCTTTTAGATGTAACCACGATGTCAAGGACACTTGACCGAATGGAGCAGGCAGGACTGCTTGTACGGGAAAGTAATCCCGACTGCCGCCGTTCATGGCTGATTGCCCTGACGGAAAAGGGAATGGATATTGCCAAAAAGGTACAGCAGATATTTGAAGAAACGGATAAAATTTATTGCAGTAATCTTTCAGAGAAAGAAGCGGAGCAGCTTTTCGTATTGCTTCAAAAAGTGGAAAACAATATTTCACAGAACTGTAAATAAGAACTTCTTTTGTGGCTGCCCTCATTTTTGTGGCTGGCAGGCTGTAAGAAGCAGGCATATATTTTCCGTTGTCCGAATAGGATATACAAACAAACTTTAGGATATTGCATGAAAGGATATATCGAAGAACGGGCAGTAAAGACGGCGGAATATATTATCGAAACCAAAGCAACCGTGCGCCAGACCGCGCGTAAATTCGGTGTCAGCAAAAGCACCGTACATAAAGATGTGACGGCGCGTCTGACACGAATCAATCCGGCGCTTGCAAATGAAGCGCGCAAGGTGCTTGATGTCAACAAAAAAGAGCGCCATATCCGCGGAGGACTGGCAACGCGCGAAAAATACCTGCACGAACAGTAACAGCATATAAAATGAGCCGGTACCGTCTGATGCATCAGACGGTACCGGCCTGTTTTGTTTAGGGAGAAAAGTTACTGTAATACTGCAACAATCTCTAAATTGCGTTCTTTTGATAAATCTACAAATTCATTGCCTTCACACTTTACAATCGGGCGTGACAGGGCATGTTCGTTAATTAAAACGACTTCGCCGGTGCGGCCATCAGAAAGTTTGACATTATTTCCGATATAAGAAGTGGCGACATTCTTTAAGAACGGAAGGCTGAACTTCGGGTCAAATTTTGTAAAAGCATCCTGTTCCATATCCCGTACAACGTGGAATGGACAGAGGGCTTTTCTGTATATGCGGGAAGAGGTCATTGCATCGTAGATATCTGCAATTGTAATAATCTTTGCAAAATCAGGAATGTCTTCTGACTTTAAACCCATTGGATATCCGGAGCCGTCGCATTTTTCATGGTGTAGTAAAATGGCAGATTTAACACGCTCATCAATATCAGCATCCTTTACAATCTGATAGCCTAAGTTGACATGCTCTTTAATAATGGTATATTCGTTAGCGGTCAGCCGGTCCGGTTTGCTTAAAATTTCATTTGGAACTAAAAGCTTTCCGATATCGTGTAAAATACCGCATAAAGTCAGCACCTTTACATCTTCCTCAGAATAGCCGAGCCATTTTCCAAGAATGGAGGCAATAATGGCAACATTAATGCAGTGGACATATGTTAAATCGTCCATATCACGCATACAGTGGAGCATATCGAAAATCTGGAGAGTATTCGTATATTCTGCAAGAATTTTTTCGGTATTCTTTAACAGCGCAGTCGTATCAATTGTTTCGTGGTTAATGACAATGTCATTTAATTCTGTCTTCAAATCATTAATGCCATCAATAAAAGTTTCGTTAAAATGTTCGAAATTCTGGCTCTGTTTAACTTTTTCATAGTAAGTCATCTGTTCCAGAACTTCCGGCTGCTCAGGCTGTGCGGCAGCTTCCTCATATACATTAATTTTTAAGACATTGTACTCAGAGATTTTTGCAATCATATCTAAAGTCAAAACGGTATCTTTTGCAGCAATAAGATGACCGGTGGAAGTCATGATATCCTGTGATAAAACCATGCCTTCAGCGGCATCAAAAATAAAAATATTTTTCTCCTGTGTATTGTCGCTCATCCTTGAAATCTCCTTTACAAAAGTATAAATTTTCCGGTAGCTTCATTATATGGTTGAGGGGATAAAAAGTCAATAAAAAGTACTTGACCAATGCCCATAGATTGTGTAATATACATACGTATGAATGATTAACTGAATAATTTAAGATGTCCCTTATTTAGAGCGGTGGAGATACATAGGATCGATGAAGCCCGGCAACCCCATATGGTAAGATATGGAAGGTGCCAACCTGAGCGACTATCCTGCTTTTGCGGCAGGTCGAACAATAAGAGGATTACGGATCTTACATAGATTACGAGTCCTGTCTGAGGGGCTCGTTTTTCAGTTTCAGGAGAAGTACCAGAAGCAGCGTTTAACAGTTTACAGGGACATAAAAAGCCCGAGGAAAGAAAGGAAGAAAGAATTCATGGAGAAAAGATTATTTACTTCAGAATCAGTAACAGAAGGACATCCGGACAAAATCTGCGATCAGGTTTCTGATGCAGTACTGGATGCATTATATGCACAGGACCCATATTCAAGAGTTGCCTGTGAAACATTAACCAATACAGGATTTGTGATGGTTATGGGTGAAATTACAACAAAGGCCAATGTAGATATTGCACAGATTGTAAGAGATACCGTAGTAGAAATCGGCTATGACAGCTCTGAAAAAGGCTTCGATGGTAATACCTGTGCCGTTATGGTGGCACTTGACAAGCAGTCACCGGATATTGCAATGGGTGTTGACAAGGCACTTGAAGCAAAAGAAGGCATTGATCCGGATGCAGATGACATTGGTGCAGGCGATCAGGGTATGATGTTTGGCTATGCAACCAATGAAACAGAAGAATATATGCCATATTCCGCAGCACTTGCACAGAAGCTTGCAAGACAGCTGACAAAGGTCAGAAAAGACGGTACACTGTCTTATTTAAGACCGGACGGAAAGACACAGGTTACAGTGGAATATGATGAAAACAACAAGCCTGTAAGACTGGATGCCATCGTTGTATCTTCACAGCATGCACCGGAAGTTTCACAGGAACAGATTCATACAGATATCAAGAAGTATGTTATTGATGCCATTGTAGACAGCAGTATGGTAGATGATGACACCAAGATTTATATCAATCCGACAGGACGTTTCGTAATCGGCGGACCAAACGGTGACAGCGGTCTGACAGGACGTAAAATTATCGTTGATACTTACGGTGGTGTTGCAAGACACGGCGGCGGCGCTTTTTCAGGCAAGGACTGCACAAAGGTAGACCGTTCCGCAGCATATGCCGCAAGATACGTGGCAAAGAACCTTGTTGCCGCAGGAATTGCAGACAGATGTGAAATCCAGTTATCTTATGCGATCGGTGTTGCACTGCCGACATCTATCCGCGTGGAAACATTCGGAACAGGGAAGTTAAGCGAAGATAAGATTGTAGAAATCATCCGTGAAAACTTCGATTTAAGACCGTCAGGTATTATCAAGATGCTTGATTTAAGAAGACCGATCTACAAGCAGACAGCAAGCTATGGACATTTCGGCCGCAACGACCTGAATCTGCCATGGGAAAAACTTGACCGTGTAGATGCATTAAAAATGTATTTGTAAAATATTCTGAAATCCAGGAATAAACAACGGGAAATTCTGGAAGAATAAAGAAAGCCAGAGGGAAGATATAAGCCGGCTATGGACAAACCATCCATTGTCGGCTTATACTGTTTTTAAATGAAGTATGCTTTTTAAGAAAAAGTAAGCTGCCGCAGGGCAGGTGTGAAACTGCATTTACGGAGTACGCCTCGCCGTATCCTGTATAAATTTGATAGAAACGCATTTAAAAATGAAGAAATGAGGAATTGTATGATTGAAAATTATAGTATTACAGAGTGGATTGCGTTCTTTTTTATTTACAGCTTTTTAGGGTGGTGCATTGAATCCGCCATCGTATCCTTTAACAAGCGCAAACTGACAAACAGAGGCTTTTTAAAAGGTCCGATGCTGCCACTGTACGGTTCGGGGGCAGTAATCATGCTGTTATCGACCCTGTGGGCAAAGGACAATTATATTTTGGTATACATCTGTGGTACAATCGGTGCAACGGCGCTGGAATATGTCACAGGGGTACTGATGGAAATGATGTTTAATATGCGCTACTGGGATTACAGTAATAAAAAGTTTCAGATTCACGGCTATATCTGTCTGACCTCATCCTTATTCTGGGGCGTGCTGACGGTATTGCTGGTTTGTTTTGTGCATATTCCGGTTGCGGCACTGGTGGCTTCCGTTCCGGCAAATATATTAAGAGTCGGATTATTTTTTATCATTGCGGTGGCATCCGTGGATACGGTTGATGCGTTTAAAAAGGCGCTGGATTTCCAAAAGCTGCTCACGTATGAAACAAGAATTAAAAATGAACTGTCAGAACTGACAGAGCGTTTAAACGATGCAAAAGAAGTATTTACGGATAAGAATAATGAAAGAAGCCGTGAATTTTTCAGTATGCAGGAAGCACGTGCGGAACGCTTAAGACTGGAACTGGATGCGGCAAAGGAAAAGGTCGGCAAATTCAAAAATTCCATGTTAAACAGCTTCCCGTCCGCAACGTCTAATAAGTTTGGCGAAGCGCTGGACGAATTTAAAGAGTATTTTAATAGAAAAAAATAGTGTGGGAGAGTACGAATGAATATATTAATAATCCATTATAATAGTTTTTTAATAGAAGACTTGCAGCAGTGTATGGAACAAATGGGACACAATTATAAACTTATGGAGGCAGACGTGATTGTAAGAGAATCGGATGACAATTTTGGGAGTCTGTTTGATAAGAAGATGGAAAGTGAAAAATACGACTGTGTATTTACATTTAATTATAGCAGTATCATTTCTAATTGTGTAGAAAAATATAATATACCTTATATTTCTTTTGTGTATGATAGCCCAATGTATTGCTTGTTTACAAAATCTATTTATAATAAATGTAATTATTGTTTTATATTTGATGGACAGTTATGTGAACAGTTAATCAATATGGGGGCTTCTCATATTTATTACATGCCATTACCGGTTAATGTGTCAAGACTGGATAAAATGGATACGTTGTTAAAAATGGAAGATGAAGATGTAAAAGAATTGGTGAAACTGTGCTCTGCGCAGATAGCATTCGTAGGAAGTATGTATAATGAAAAGGAGAGTCAGAAACAGTATGACGAACTGAATCTTACACCGTATTTAAGAGGATATTTAGATGCAATTATGGCTGCGCAAATAAAAGTATACGGATACAATTTTTTGCCGGAATTAACAGATCAATTTAGTATTTATACGCAGTATAAAGGGGATTTGCTTGTGAAATATAGTGATATTTTGGCCGATGGTATATTATGTAAAAAGATGGCAAATATTGAAAGAACACAAATTTTACAAAAATTATCTGAAAAATTTGAAGTTAAGCTGTTTACAAAAAGACCGACACCGGAACTTCCAGATGTGATGAATATGGGAGTTGTGGACTATAAACTGTTTATGCCGTATGTCTTTAAAAGTTCAGATATCAATCTCAACATTACACTAAGGAGTATTAAAACAGGAATTCCACTGCGCGCAATGGATATTATGGGTGCAGGGGGATTTTTGATGTCCAACTATCAGGCGGATTTTTACCGGCATTTTGTACCGGGTGAAGATTTGGTATTGTATGAATCACATGATGATTTAGTAAATAAGTGTCAGTACTATTTATCGCATGATGCAGAACGCCGGCAGATAGCAGCAAACGGATATGGAAAAGTAAAAGAGTTTCATAATTTCGAAGTGCGGTTCAATGAAATTTTTGACATTGTATTTAATCAGAAAAAGGATGTTTAAAGATTTTTTGAAAAAATTTCAGTCAACCCCTTTTAAATTTTCAAAATGTTGTATATAATGGTATTCTACGATGTATGTTTAGACTGCGTTATACTGTCTACATATATATAGAAATGAAGAAAATAAGAAAAACGAACATAGATAGAATGAAGAACATCGGAAAGGGGATTCATATGTTATCAACCGATATCGGAGTAGATTTGGGTACAGCCAGTATTCTGGTTTATATAAAGGGAAAGGGCGTTGTTTTAAAAGAGCCGTCCGTAGTAGCATTTGACAGAGACACCAACAAGATTAAGGCAATCGGCGAAGAAGCACGTCTGATGTTAGGAAGAACACCGGGCAATATTGTAGCGGTCAGACCGTTAAGACAGGGTGTTATTTCTGATTACAGAGTAACAGAGAAAATGTTAAAGTACTTCATTCAGAAAGCCATCGGCAAGAGAATGTTAAAGAAGCCAAGAATCAGTGTCTGTGTACCGTCAGGTGTTACAGAAGTAGAAAAGAAAGCAGTAGAAGATGCAACGCTTCAGGCTGGCGCAAGAGAAGTAGCAATCATTGAAGAACCGATTGCAGCTGCTATCGGTGCAGGTATTGATATCTCAAGACCGTGCGGTAACATGATTGTTGATATCGGTGGTGGTACAACAGATATCGCTGTTATTTCTTTAGGCGGTACAGTAGTCAGCACCTCCATTAAGATTGCAGGTGATGATTTTGATGAAGCAATCGTCCGATATATGAGAAAGAAACACAATCTTCTGATTGGTGAAAGAACTGCGGAAGATATCAAGATAAAGGTCGGTTCAGCTTATCCGAGAACCGAGATTGCAACAATGAACGTAAGAGGACGAAACCTTGTAACAGGTCTTCCAAAGACCGTTGAGGTAACGTCAGAAGAAACACAGGAAGCATTAAAAGAAGCAACATCCCAGATTGTTGAAGCCGTACACAGTGTACTGGAAAAGACACCACCGGAATTAGCTTCCGATATCGCAGACAGAGGAATTGTCCTGACAGGCGGAGGAAGCCTGCTGCAGGGACTTGAAGAACTGATTGAATCAAAGACGGGAATCCATACAATGACAGCCGAAGACCCGATGACAGCAGTTGCAATTGGAACCGGTAAGTTTATTGAATTCCTTGCAGGATACAGAGATGATAAATAATTATCAGCAAAATAAGAAGTGAGCGGAGGAGGAAAGAAATGGTAAAGGGGCTTTACACAGGGTACACAGGAATGGTGAATTCCCAGAAAAGACTGGATGTGATTTCCAACAACCTTGCAAATGCAACAACGACAGGTTTTAAAGCAGAGGGCTGTACAACACAGGCATTTGATTCCATGTATGCCATCAAGATTAAAGATGCAACAGTCGGACATTTAAACCAGAATATCGGTTCAGTCAGTCTGGGTGCAAAGATTGGGGAAACATACAGAAACTGGGAGCAGGGTTCGTTACAGGCAACGAACAACACCTATGATTTTGCACTGGCAGGACAGGGCTTTTTCTCGGTAGAGTTCACCAATAAGAACGGTGTAACAAGCACAATGTATTCCAGAGATGGCGCATTTCAGATGAATTCAGAAGGCTATCTTGTGACAAAAGACGGCGATTATATTTTAGGTGAAGGCGGAAGAATCCAGCTTCCGACAGATTTGAATGAATTATCTGTTGATTCACAGGGAAATATTTTTGCAGACGGACAGTATGTAGATACATTTGCCTTGGTTGATTTTGAAGATTATAACTATCTGGAAGAATACGGTGAAAATCTGTACCGTGCGGTGGATGGTGCAACCGAACAGGATTGTACGGCAACCGTACAGCAGGGTTACTTAGAAGCCTCTAATATTAATGTTGTATCAGAAATGGTGGACATGATTGCGGTTGCAAGAGAGTATGAAAGCGGACAGAAAGTCATTCAGGCAATTGATGAAATGCTTGGCAAAATGGTGACAATGTCAGAATTATAATAATGTCCGGGTTAAAAGACATTAATATTATGGTAGTAAGTTGCCGGTAAAATCACCGGTATTGATTACGGAATGGAGAAGAATATGGTAAGATCATTATGGACGGCAGCAGCAGGCATGACGTCACAGCAGACAAATGTCGATACGATTTCCAATAATCTTGCAAATGTAAATACAACAGGATACAAGATGGAAACAACACATTTTAAATCCCTTTTATATCAGCAGTTACAGGCAAAGACCACATCTGCAAACGGTGAAACAAAGCCGGTTAATGCACAGGTTGGTTTGGGTTCAAGAGTATCTGCTGTAACATCACAGTATGTACAGGGTTCTGTCAACAAAACAGATAGTGACACGGATTTTGCAATCGTAGGAAACGGCTTTTTCGGTGTAGTCGGTGAAGATGGACAGACTTATTACACAAGAAACGGTAACTTTGGATTCTCAATTGCAACAGAAGGCTATATGCTTTGTACGTCAGAAGGTCTTCCGGTATTAAGCTCAGACGGTAATGAACTGGTGCTGGGACCGGAATATGACCCGACAAAGATTACAGTAGACGGCGACGGTAATTTATTATATCCAAGTGAAGAAAATAACAACAATCCGACGGCAATCGGTTTAAAGATTGGATTATTCCAGTTTGCCAATCCGGCAGGTCTTGATAAGACAGGAGATTCTCTTTTAATGGAAACGGAAGCATCCGGTATTGCATTAAATGAAGATATCGATGAGGTAGGCAAAAAGAGTACTTTAAAGCAGGGATATTTGGAAGCTTCTAATGTCAATGTAGCAACAGAAATGGTAAATCTGATTACAGCGCAGAGAGCCTATGAATTATGCTCAAAGGCAATTACCACATCTGATACGATGATGGAACAGGCAAACAACCTGAAGCGATAAGTGAAAGCAGCGGTGCGGCAGTTTAATGCCGGGGAGGAAAGGTGTACATATGAGCGATACAATCAGCGGATTAAATTCGTCATATTTAAACGGTACCTATACCAATTCAACAACAAGTGCGATTGAAAACACATTAAATAACAAGGATTTATCTACATCTTCCAGCGATGAACTGATGGAAGTCTGCAAGGATTTTGAAGAATATTTTGCAGAACAGATGGTAAAATCCATGCTTAAAATGGCAAAAGTAGACAGCAGTGATGATGATAACAGCTATGCTTCTATTTTTGGACTGTCTTCTGACAGCAGTGATTCCGGAATGAGTACCATGTCCAGCTATTTTGGTGACCAGATGGTGTCAAAGCTGTCTGAAGCGCTGTGCAGTACAGAAAACGGCAGTGGACTGGGGCTGGCACAGACCCTTTATAATCAGATGAAGAGGAATTACGGAATTGAGGAGTAATTTAGATTACGAAGCAGAATATATTGAAGGCTTTGTAGAAAATATCATATACCGCAATGAAGACAACGGCTATACTGTTTTTAACGTGGTTTATAAAGGTGAAGAAATTACCTGCGTTGGTGTATTCAGTTACATCAATGCAGGTGAATTTATTGCTGCAAATGGAGGATTTGTCAAACATCCGTCCTATGATATGCAGTTTTCTATTAAATCTTATGAATTCAAAGCGCCGGACGACATAAAGTCGGTCAGACGTTATCTTGCATCCGGTGCCATCAAAGGCATTGGTGAAAAAATGGCTGAGAGGATTGTAAAAGAGTTCGGGGATGACACCTTCCGCATTATGGAAGAAGAACCGGAACGTCTTGCGGAGATTAAAGGCATCAGTCTTACAAAAGCGATGGACATCGCAGCTCAGCTTGTCGATAAACGCGACATGCGTAAAGCCATGATGTTTTTGCAGGATTATGGCATAAGCATGGGCATCGCAGGTAAAATTTATTCCAGATACGGACAGGAAATATATACAATTATTAAGCAGAATCCTTATCGTCTTGCAGACGATATTGACGGCATTGGATTTAAAACTGCCGATGAAATTGCGGCAAAGGCCGGCATTAAAGTAGATTCGGATTTCAGAATCCGCAGTGGGATTTTGTATGTATTGACACAGGCGGCAGGACAGGGACACATCTATCTGCCGTGGACAGAATTAGAGCAGGGGGTCACAGCGCTGTTGTTAATAGATATTCGTGATATGGAGCGTCATATCATGGATATGGCAATCGATAAAAAAATTGTTGTTCGTGAAAATGCGTCCGGCGAAAAGAGCATTTATGCTTCGATGTATTATTATATGGAGTCTTCCATCGCCAAGCATTTGATAGAACTGAATATCCCGTATGAGCAGGACGAAGCGGAAATCAGCGAAAGAATCGCGCAAATTGAAGAAAAAAACGACATAATCCTCGATGATATCCAGAAACAGGCAGTTCATAAGGCAGTTTTAAATGGTTTAATGGTTATTACGGGCGGACCGGGAACCGGAAAGACGACAACCATTAATACGATTATTAAGTACTTTGAAATGGAAGGTCTGGAAATCCGTCTGGCGGCGCCGACAGGCCGTGCGGCAAAGCGGATGGCGGAAACCAGCGGTTATGAAGCACAGACCATTCACAGACTGCTTGAAATCTGCGGCAGTGCATCAGATTCACAGAACACAGGCATGCATTTTGAAAGAAATGAAGACAATCCGCTGGAAACAGATGTCATTATTGTAGATGAAATGTCCATGGTAGATGTATCCATTATGAACTCACTGCTAAAGGCAATAGCAGTTGGGACTCGCCTGATTCTGGTGGGCGATGTGGACCAGTTACCGAGTGTCGGTCCCGGAAATGTATTAAAAGATATTATCCGTTCCGGCTGCTTTGAAGTGGTCAAGCTGGAAAAGATTTTCAGACAGGCGGCAGAGAGCGAAATCATTATGAATGCCCATAAGATTAATAAGGGTGAACCGGTGACACTCAACAAATACAGCAAAGATTTTTTATTTGTAAAGCGAAACAATCCCGATGCCATTATTGCGGCGATGTGTACACTGATTAAAGAAAAACTGCCGGATTATGTCCACGCGGACCGCAAAGACATACAGATACTGACACCGACGAGAAAATCCGCAGTCGGCGCACAGCGGTTAAACCGGATTATGCAGCAGTACTTAAATCCGCCGTCCGCAGACAAAATGGAAAAAGAAGTCGGGGATACCATTTACCGCGTGGGCGATAAGGTCATGCAGATAAAAAATAACTATCAGCTGGAATGGGAGCGCAAAAGCCGCTACGGCGTTACCTATGACCGCGGCAACGGCATTTTTAACGGAGATACCGGTGTGATAGAAGACATCAACTTCTTTTCGGAACAGATGCTGGTGCGGTTTGAAGACGACCGTTTTGTATACTATGATTTTACACAGTTGGATGAACTGGAGCTGGCATATGCGATTACAATTCACAAATCGCAGGGCAGTGAATATCCGGCGGTGCTGATTCCGATGTTTCCGGGACCGCGTATGCTGATGAACCGCAATCTCTTATACACGGCAGTGACAAGGGCGAGAACCTGTGTCTGCATGGTAGGACTGGAAGACTGCTTTCATGAAATGGCGGCAAATGAATCGGAGCAGAAACGATATTCTTCACTGGACCTGCGGATTCAGGAAATGGATAATCTTTAAATCAAAGAGTCTTTAGAAATGATTTGGAACGCTTGTGAAATAGAGGGGAATATGAAAAATACGCAAAACTTAAAAGAATATATACAGCAGCTTGCACAGACCGGCATCAAAGAACTGACGGATATAGTGTTTCCGCCGGCGTGTCCGGTCTGCGGCGGGGTTCTGGGGTTTGAAAAGGGCAGACGAAGACAAATTTGTCAGGATTGTGACAACAGACTTGAATATATCGGCGAACCGCGCTGCATGAAGTGCGGCAAACCGTTAAAAAAGACGGATACGCAGCAGTTTTGCTATGACTGCACGGTGAAACGGCATTTCTATGAGCGCGGGGTGGCGGTATTTGCCTATACGGACGGCATAAAGCAGTCCATCTACCAATTTAAGTATCACGATAAAAGGGAGTATGCGTCGTTTTATGGCAGACAGGCAGCACGGCAGTGCGGTGCGCTGATTCGGAAATGGGACATCGATCTTGTACTTCCGGTGCCGATGTATGCAGCTAAACAAAGAAAAAGAGGATACAATCAGGCGGAACTGATTGCACGTGAACTTTCTAAAAATCTAAATCTAATCTGTGCTTCGGAAATTCTGGTACGTATCAGAAAAACAACTCCAATGAAAGAATTAAATGACGAGGAAAGAAGAAAAAATGTAGAAAGGGCTTTTCTTGTAAAAGAAAATGTAGTAAAATATAAAAAAATTTTACTTGTTGATGATATTTATACAACAGGAGCAACGATAGACAGCTGCGCAAAAGTTTTATATGAAAAGGGCGCACAGAAAGTATATTTTTTATGTCTGTGTGCGGGGAAAGGATTTTAAGAAAATGCCGGGAACGGCAGAATGGGAGAATTGGTTATGGATGTTAGAAATTGTAGACAATGTGGGAAATTATATAATTATATAGGCGGCAGTTACCGTAATTTATGCCCGAGCTGTATTAAACAGCTGGAAGACAAGTTCGTGGAAATTAAGGAATATATCCGCGACAACAAAGTTGCAAGCATTTCGGAGATTTCAGATAAATTTGAAGTCAGCACCAAGCAGATTGAACAGTGGGTGCGTGAAGAACGTCTTTGCTTTGCGGATGATTCACCGATCGGACTGCAGTGTGAGTGCTGTGGTGCAACGATTAAGACAGGGCGTTACTGTGATAAATGCAAAGGAACGATGGCAAACAAGCTGGATAATCTGTATAAGGCACCGGCACCGGCACCAAGGGCAGGCAGGGATCGTGACAATGCAAGAATGAGATTCCTTGATAAATAACAGATTCTATATTACAGAGCATAAAGAAAGAATTACTCAGGATATATACAGAATTCCGGGCGATTCTTTCTTTTTTTGTATTTAAAAATTGTAAAAACAGGTTAAGGAATATGCCGAAAGTACCGATAATATTTCTGAAACCATTTTAATGAGAATAGGAAAAGAGTTTAAACGGAAAGAGAGGCGGTCAGCAATGCGTGTAGAGGCATACAGTGCTGTGAACCGGATTTATCAGAGTGGGGCAGCTTCTTCTGCAAAGAAGGGAGGCAGTACTGCTTCATATAGTGATAAACTGGAAATTTCAAGAACAGCAAAGGATTATCAGACAGCAAAAGAGGCAGTAAGCCGGACATCGGAAGTAAGAGAAGACAAGGTTGCACAGATAAAAGCGGCAATGGAGGCAGGAACATATCGTGTGAGTGCACAGGCAGTTGCCGGTAAGATGCTTGAGAATATTGCAACATTAACATTTTAAGGAGATTCTTTCATGGCAAGTTTAATTGATACACTTATTGATGTACTTGGACAGGAAGATGCAGAGTATAAAAAACTGCTGGAGTTATCCAATAACAAGACAAAGGCAATTGTCGGTGCGGATATTGAGCGGTTACAGGATATTCTGGTTCAGGAACAGGCACGTATTGATGCCATTAACAAACTGGAACAGCAGCGTATGGAAAATGTAGATGATATCTGCAATGTACTCAATTTAAGAAGAACAGACATTAAATTAGAAGATATTTTAGAAGTGCTAAAGAAGCAGCCTAAAGAGCATGATGCACTTGCGGCAGTTAATGCACAGCTTAAAAAGACATTAAATGAGTTGATGAAAATCAACGAGAATAATAAATTACTGACAAAAGAATCACTGGATATGGTTGAGTTTGAACTTAACATTGCAAAAAATGCAGTGCTTACGCCACAGACAGGAAACTACAGTAAAAACGCTTATGACGAGGAGAGAATCCAGACCGTCAGCGGCTTTGATGCAAGACAGTAATATTTAATTTTATACTTTATACAGGTTTTCCCACGGAGGGGAGGACGGCCGGCTTAAGGATAAGCAGATGAGGGCAGAAATGGAGAAACAATGGCAAACGGAATGGGAAGTCTGTATATTGGCGTTTCCGGCCTGCACAGCGCGCAGACAGCTTTAAATACAACAGCACATAACCTCGCCAACATTAATACAGAGGGGTATACAAGACAGCAGATTACGTTTGAAGATATGACGTATCTGACTGTTGGTACGAGAAGTAATACAATTGATAAATACGGACTCGGTGTTTCCGTCAGTGAAATCCGCAGAATCCGCGATACGTTTATCGACAGAGCGTATCGGACAGAGAACGGCAGATTAGGTTACTATGAAAGCAACTTAAAAGCCGTAGAAGAAGTAGAAGATCTTTTTGGTGAAATGCAGGGTGTTACCTATCAGGACTGCTTGAAAAATTTATATTCCGCAGTGAATGAATTAAGCAAGAATCCTGAAAGCACCGTTGCACGATCCTCTTTAATTCAGTATACATCAGCATTTGTAAACAGATCCAATAAAATCTATGAGAGTTTAAAAGATTATCAGACAACGCTGAATACCGAAGTACAGAATTCCGTAAACCGGATTAATGAACTGGGGCAGACCATTTTTGCATTAAACAAGCAGATTCAGGGAATTGAATCCGGTTCGGGCGAATATGCCAACGATTTACGTGACCAGCGTGATAATGCACTCGATGAACTTAGTGGATATATTAAGATGTCTTATTATGAAGAAGCAAACGGACGTGTCATCGTCACATGCGAAGGCATTCCGTTTGTCAATGAGAATAATGTGACAGAGATGTCCACAAGAACCATGGACAGTAATTCGCTGCTGATTCCAACCTGGCCTTCCTTTGAAAAGGATGTATTTGACATTACACAGCCGATTTCAAATGGCAGTAAAAATGATATGGGTTCATTGAAAGGTGCAATTATTGCACGAGGCAGTGTCAATGTCAAGGCTTCCGATGTACCGGTAAAGCCGGATGAGAGTGATTATGACCTGACAACGTCAGAAGGACAGGCGGCATACGATGCAGCTTATGCCGCATATCAGGAAAAACAGGATTATTACAATACATACATTGAACCGTCTGCTATTTTAAGTGCGATGGCAGGGCTGGATAAGCTGGTTAACGGAATTGTGGAGTCTATTAATGATGTTTTATGCCCCGAAAAAGAGATTACGCTGGATGCACCGCTGACAGACGGTGAGGGCAATGAAATTGCCGCAGCGAAGTATATATATAACACATCAGCTAATGCAGTGCTGTATACAAGACACGGTCAGGCAGTACAGGGAACAGACAATGGCGATGGAACATACAGTTACACATCGGAGGAAGCCCTTTTTACAGATGAAACACTCACACAGAAAGAACAGGTAGATTCTTATGTATATTCTGTTTTGGACATGGATAAGACAGATTATGGTATGGACGATGATAAGACCATCGGTGAGGAACTGATTTCACGTACGAATACCAAGCGTTATATCGTGACAACCGATGCGAACGGTGGTACGATTTATGTCAGAAACAATCTGGATGTCAAGGGCAACCAGTCTTACTATACGATCGGCAGCCTTGAGATGAACGAGGAAGTTGCACAGAATGTCGGTAAGATTGCACTGACGACGAAACAGGGAAAAGAAGATTTTGACAAAGCACAGGAACTGGTGGATATGTGGGAGAACAAATTTGCTTCCTTAAATCCTGAGGTCTATGCAAAGTCAGATTTTAATACATATTATACAAATTTCATCAGTGAATACGCAACGATGGGTCGTGTGCTTGACAATTACGTGAGCAATCAGGAAACCATGGTAAACGGATATGATAATCAGCGTTTACAGTTGCAGGGTGTATCTTCTGATGAAGAGCTTGAAAAGATGATTAAGTTCCAGCAGGCATACAATGCGGCATCACGGTATATTAATGTTGTCAGCGATATGTTAGAAAGCTTAATCGTTTCACTTGGAAATGCATAAAATGAAGTTTAAACAGTTGTCTGCACCGGGGCGAAAGCAGATAATCATGGCAGCGGGTGCTGCCCGGTAATAAAAACGCCCGGAAATGAGGAAAATATGGCATCAACATTTTTTGGATTAACAATATCATACAGCGGTCTGCAGGCAGCATCCACATCGCTGAATGTTACAGGACATAATGTATCCAATATTAATACAAAGGGATATTCAAAACAGCAGGCATCAACAGAAGCAGCACAGGCATTACGTACGTTCTCAACATACGGTATGCTCGGTGCCGGAGTTAAGGTAACAGGTGTCAGCCAGCTGCGTGACAGCTATTACGATGAAAAATACCGTAACAATCAGGCGAATTACGGCGAATATGAAGCAAAAGAAAATTATATGGACCAGATTGAAGATTTCTTTGATGAATGGAATCTGAATGGTTACTGTAAGGAATATCAGAAGTTCTTTACATCGGTAGAAGAAGTTATTAAAGCACCGGGCGAGGCTTCGACAAAGAATCAGCTGATTAACAATGCAGCCAGCATGGCACAGTACTTTAATACACTCTCTACGAATCTTAGGAAGATTCAGGAAGATGCAAATAATGAAATCAAGGATGCGGTAGAGCAGATTAATTCCTATGCACAAAACATTGCTTCTTTAAACAGACAGATTAATCAGATTGAAGCCAACTACGGCGATGCAAATGATTTAAGAGATAAGAGAAATGCGCTGATTGATGATCTGGCACAGATTGTCAATGTCAGCATCAATGAAGAAGACATCGGAAACGGTCTGACAGATTTCAGGGTATCCATTAACGGACAGACACTGGTTGCAGGATACGATTACAATAAGCTTTATACAGAAGCCAGAGCAGATAAGAGAAATGCTTCCGATGCTGCCGCTTTATATGATGTAAAGTGGGAGAGCGGACAAAACTTCAATCTTTACAGCCCGTCTCTTGGCGGACAGATGAAGGCACTGGTAGATATCCGTGACGGCTGTAATGGTGAGTTTGAACAGTACAAAGTAGATGAGAACGGCGATTACATTCTGGATTCAGACGGTAACAAAGTATTGGAATCTGTATTAAGAAATGAACAGAATACAGATTTTAAGGGGATTCCGTATTACCAGTCCCAGTTAAACCAGTTCATTTCCACATTGTCGGAAGCAGTCAATAACGTTTTAAAGAGTGGTCTGACATCAGACGGAACACAGCAGGGCATTTCATTGTTTGTAACACAGACAAACACAGATACGATGACGGCTTTAAACATTACAGTCAACCCAGAACTGATTAAAGATGCCGATAAGCTTGCAACAAGAAGTTCTGCGGCAACCGGACAGGCAGAAGCAGATATTATGGAGCAGTTAAGAAAGCTTCAGAGTGAAAAGATTTTTGACGGTGGTACAGGCGCATACTTCCTTGAAAGTATGGTCAGTGATATGTCCATTGATTCAAGCAATGCAACCAATATGTTAGACAATTACAACAACCTGCGCACAACCATTCAGAACCAGCGCTTATCAATCATGGGTGTTGATACCGATGAAGAAGCGATGGATATGATGAAATTCCAGCAGGCATATAACTTAAATTCAAAGATGATGTCTGTCATGAATGAAATTTATGACAAGCTGATTAATGGAACAGGCTTATAATTTGATGAATTGCAGGAATGATTCCGGATTGGAGAAGATATGAGAATTACAAATCAGATGATGATTAACAGCAGTATGGCAAATATCCAGGTGAATAAAAAACAGGTTAATACACTGGATACCCAGCTGTCTACACAAAAAAAGATTAATAAGCCGTCAGAAGACCCGATTATTGCCATTCGTGCGTTACGTCTTCGTGCCAGCTTAAATGAAGTAACACAGTATTTAAAGAAAAATATCCCAGATGCACAGCAGTGGCTTTCAACAACACAGGGCGCGCTGACACAGGGCGAATCTGTTATTAATAAGCTGTATGAATACTGCAATCAGGGTTCATCCGATTCTTATGCATCAGAACAGAGAAATACGATTGCAGAAAGCTTAAAGGCTTTAAAAAAGACTTTCTACGATGAAGGAAATGTAGATTACGCCGGACGTTACGTATTTACCGGTTATAAGACGGATACGACACTCACCTATCAGTCCGATGCACTGGCAGCTGAAGCAGATTATACAATTACACAGAAGTTTGGCAGAGATGATATTTCAAGCAAGACCGTCTATACCAATGCGTACAGCAATGCAGATATTTTAAATTTAAACGTATCCTATGATGCCGACGGCAATGCTGTGATGCCAAATGTGGAAAGTGTCTACAGACTGCGCCTTGGCTATTCTGATGTAAAAAACACCGGATATAGCTTAAGCTATAACAATACAGATATCAGCTTTGCCGCAGACGGCACAGCAACCGTTACAACATACCAGCTTGATGCAAATGGCAATAAGCAGCTTGATGCCGACGGCAACCCGATTACAACGACAACAACGGTCAATCCGGATGCCAACGGACAGTACAGCATTACAGATTCTACCGGTACTGCACTGACATTTACAAATACAACGGATAAAAACTACATTCCGGGCGATAATGAAATTGCCTTTAATGCAACAACAGGCGAAGTACTGATGGGCGAAAATGTTTATAAGCAGGTCTACACCTCTGACAGCTTTTCATTTACATATCAGAAGGATAACTTTGTTAAAGATGATTTAAATCCTACCATGTACTATGACTGCGTGGATAATAAGACTGGAATTGTTTATGATAAAGTCAGGGAAGATGTAGAATATAATATCAACTACGCACAGAAGATTAAGATTAATACCGAAGCCAATGAGGCATTCGATATTAACCTTGGCAGAGATATTGATGACCTTGTGACATCCGTTCAGAATGTGCTCGACTTAGAAAGCCAGATTTCACAGGTAGAGAGCATGATGAAACAGAGCCAGTACAGCGATGAGACTTCACAGAAGAAGTTAAATTCGATGCTGAGCGGTTTGAATAAGCAGAAAACACTGGCAGAAGATGAGATGACAAAGGCATTTGAAAGCGGCATTTCACAGATGCAGGGCTATAAGCAGACGATTTCCCTTGCCAATGCAGATGTCGGTAACAGACTGACAAGATTGGAACTGACACAGGGAAGACTTACAGAACAGTTTACCAATGTTACGGAAAGCAAGTCTGCCAATGAAGATATTGATCTGGAAGATGTTGTTGTAAGCTATACATCAGCCCAGCTGGTATACAACGCATCTCTTCAGGCTGCAAGTAAAGTCGTACAGCAGACCCTGTTAGATTTCTTAGGATAAAAAATAAAAGCAAAATAAAAGACTGCTTGTGAGAATGTGCGCAGGCAGTCTTTATTAGAAAATGGAGATAGTGTGAAACATATGCTTGATAGCATATGTTTCACACGGCTATTTGTTTCTGAGCGAAAACAAATAGCCATTATGGCAGATGAGAAATCGCCTACGCGAATTTCTCATCGTCTCTTCGCAACAAGTCGCTCAGAAATGGAGTAAATATGCAGATTAATACAAAATGGTTTGGTACGGTGGAGATTGATGGTGCCAAAGTGATTACATTTGAAAAAGGGCTGATTGGGTTTGAAGACTGCAGCCGGTTTGCGATTGTATATGAAGCAGACGATAAGAAAGAAAAACCAATTATGTGGTTGCAGTCGTTAGATGAACAGGCACTGGCACTGCCGATTATTAAGCCGGAATATATTGTGGATGAATATGCACCGGATGTTGAAGATGAACTTGTTTATAAGCTGGGAAAAAATGTAAAAAGTGATGATCTGATGATATTTGTTACGATGACAGTACCGTCTGATCTTACAAAGATGACCTGCAATTTAAAAGCGCCGATTATTATTAATACGGCGACGATGAAAGCAGTTCAGGCAGTTGCAGCCAATGAAGACTATGTTGTTCGCTTTCCGGTTTATAATCTTTTAAAAGAAAGAAAAGAAAAGGCGGGTGAGTAGAAATGCTGGCGTTATCGCGGAAAAAAGACGAAGCAATCATTATTAATGATAATATTGAAGTAAAAATTCTTGAAATCAAGGGCGACCAGATTAAAATTGGTATTTCTGCACCAAAGTCCGTTCCAATCTACCGGAAAGAAGTCTTTACACAGATACAGGAAGCCAATAAAGAGGCTTCTCAGTCTGTAGATATGGAAAAATTAAAGAAGTTATTCTAAAGATTCAGGTGCAAAAAACCGATAATACTAATAAGAAATGAGATAAACTGCGGTTACTGCGCAGTTTAAAAGCGGTGAAAAAGGATATTCACCGGGGAACAAGGAAACAAAGTATGCGTTATCACACGGAGGTGGATAAAAGTGGGATTAGAATCAATTAACAAAGCATCGGCAGCAGCACAGAGTGTGCAGACGACAGCGCCTGTAACGGCAAATGTCCAGGCAGCAGGCAGCAGCACACAGACAGCAGATTATACAGCGGCACAGGCAGTACAGCTTTCGTTGGGACAGGACAGTGCATCTCCTGAAAGCCAGGAAAGCAAAGCAACCCTTGCAGATGTCAAGGATATCAGCAAGGTGTTAAACAACAATACCGTTGCAGAATTCGGTGTTTATGAGCCGATGAACCGGATCACCATTAAGATTAAAGACAAGGAAACAGGAGAAGTATTAAAGGAGATTCCTTCTGAAAAGATGCTCAAGATGTTTACAAAGGCCTGTGAACTGGCAGGGCTTCTTGTCGATGAAAAAATGTAGTAAATACAGGTAAAAAACATACAGACATATAGAAAGGGGTAGATAATATGCCAATTCGTTTATCAGGTATGCAGTCCGGTCTGGATACAGAAGCATTAGTATCCGCACTGGTCATGGGTTACCGTACTAAAAAAGAAGATTATGAAAAAGCACAGACAAAGCTTTCCTGGAAGCAGGATAAGTGGAAGAGTATCAATACAAAGATTACGAACTTCTATTCAGGAACACTTGCAAGCAACAAGCTGTCAAGCGCTTATAATTTAAAGAAAGCAACAATTAATAATTCATCTTATGCAACCGTATCCGCTTCTACATCTGCGGTCAGCGGCACACAGAGTTTAAAGGTGACAAAGCTTGCTTCTACAGGTTATCTGACTGGTGGAAAGATTAGCGGCAGCAATAAGGCTAAGCTGACAGGCAGCAGCAAGCTCAGTGAAGTAAAAGGCATGGGTTCAGTGGCTGATGGTGCAGCAATTTCTGTGACAGCTAATGGAACAACCTCAACAATTACATTGTCTTCTGATATGACAATCAATGAATTTGTTGTAAAATTAAAGAACGCAGGACTGACAGCAAGTTTTGATGAGAATAATCAGCGTTTCTTTATCAGTTCAAAATCTTCAGGCGCAGATAATGATTTTTCAATGACGGCAGCAAACAACAATGGTAAGAGTGCATTAGAGGCATTAAGATTGCAGGCGACAACAGAAGATACGATTGCAAAAGATATTGCAAAATATCAGACAATTGTAGGACAGGATGACTATGTGTCCAAAACGGCTGAGAATAATTATAAAGCGGCAATTGACGAATATAATAAAGCAATATCTTCTTTAAAGGATACGAATACAAAGCTGGACTATGAAAAGAGTTATCTGAATACATTTATCAACAGTCTGGCTTATGAAGAAAAGACAGCCGAGGATGGTACTGTAACAAGTGAACCAACATCAGATTCTTTAAAGACAGCAAGAGAAACACTGTCTTCAAAAGCTGAAGAACTGACAGAAAAGTTAAAAGACAGTTCATTAGATGATTCTACAAAAGCTGCAACGCAGCTGGAGCTGGATGCTGTCAATGCAGTGATAAAGACGGTCAGCACAGACAGTGCATTAAGCAGAGCGCAAAAGACGTCCGATGACGGTACAACATCATTTGATAGCAGCACGGCGGATACAACACTTGCAGGTTTCGATACGACAATTGATGGAAATAAAAAGAAAATCGAAGAATATTATACCAAGGCGGGAATATCAAAAGATTCAGATGGCAATTACAATGCATCACAGATTAGCAGTACAACCGGATTAATTCTTGAAAGTTATACATATGAAAGGGCTGTTGCTGATGGCAATTCTCTGGCAACAGGATATCAGACAGCTGCACAGGAACAGTATGATTATGCTCAAAAAATGGTAGCAGCGTATAATAAACTGCAGAACGGAACAGCTACATCAGATGATAAAAAATTACTGGGTCTTTCAGATTCAACAACAACAGATTCCACCTCGGCAGTCCGTATTGCCGGAAGCAATGCGCAGATTGAACTCAATGGTGCAGTATTTGAAAATACGACCAACAACTTCTCAATCAATGGTTTAACGATTCAGGCAACTGCACTGACAGGCAACGAAGCGGTAACGATTACGACAGATACAGATGTCGATGGTATTTATGATACGATTAAAGATATGCTCTCAGAGTATAATGAACTGATTAAGACGTTAGATACTGCTTATAATGCGGAAAGTGCAAAGGGCTATGAGCCATTGACAGATGATGAAAAAGAGTCCATGTCTGATGATGAGGTCGAAAAGTGGGAAACAAAGATTAAGGATTCACTGCTTCGCCGTGACGGTACATTGGACAGCGTTATTTCATCCATGAAGAATACAATGCTTGCGGGAATTACAATTGATGGTAAATCTTACAATTTATCGACATTCGGTATTTCTACAGGAAGTTATTTCTCCAGCGGAACGAATGAAAAAGGTGTTTACCACATTGACGGCGATGAAGACGATTCAACATCAAAGGGAAATGAAGATAAATTAAAAGCGGCGATTGCCAATGACTCGGATACAGTCATTAAATTCTTTTCACAGCTGGCAAATAACCTGTATAGCACACTGAACAAAAAGCTGGGAACATCAAACAGCATGAGCAGCTATATGTCCATTTACAATGACAAGGAGATGGCAACACAGTATTCAGAATATAAGACGAAGATTTCAGACCAGGAAACAAAGATTTCAACATGGGAAGATTATTATTATAAGAAGTTCTCAAGAATGGAATCTGCACTGGCTTCATTAAATTCACAGGCATCTTCTATTTCTGGATTATTTGGCTGATAAATACAGCATGCAGGAGGAAAAATCGTGGCAGTAAATAATGTATATGCACAATACAATAACAATAAAGTCCTCACCGCATCCCCGGCAGAACTGACATTGCTCCTTTACGAAGGGGCAATCAAGTTCTGCAACATTGCGATGATGGGACTGGAAGAAAATAATATTCAAAAGACACATGATAACATCAAAAAGGCTCAGGCAATTATCGAAGAATTACAGTCCACGCTGAATCATTCTTATAAGGTGGCTGAGGACTTTGATAACGTATATCATTATATTTATAGTCTGCTTACAGATGCCAATATCCATAAGGATAAAGAAACGTTAGAGCGGGCTTTGAACGAGATTCGTGGTATGCGTGATACATGGAAAGAAGTCATGAAAAAGGCAAAGAGTGTTTAACTCATTTTAAGTGGGAATAGTACACATAAAAATGAGGAGCAGATATGGATACAGAAAATTATCTTCAGATTATGATTGACAGTCTGGTTCAAAAAGAAGAATTGCTAAAGCAGATTGTAGATTATAATGAAAAGCAGCAGACAATTATTACGGCGGCAGAATTTGATGATCAGGCTTTTGAGCAGAATTTAAGCGATAAAGGCGAACTGGTAGAAAAAATTCTTAAGCTGGATGAGGGTTTTAATTCCGTCTTTAACCGTGTAAAAGACGAAGTACAGCACAATAAAGCAAAGTTTAAGCAGCCATTACAGCGGTTAAAAGAACTGGTGTCGGCGGTTACGGACTTGGGTGTCCGGATACAGGCACAGGAGCTGCGGAATAAACAGCTGGTCGAAAAGCGGTTTGCGCAGATGCGCAAGGAATTAAGTAATGCCAAGCGTACAACCAGCAAGGCGAATGCGTATTATAAGAATGCCAACAAGCTGAATAATTACGAATCGCATTTTTTAGACCAAAAAAAATAAAAAAAGTTTATATCCGGGCTAAAGTATTCTAAAATACACCCGATATAATAAATGTAAGTAATCAAGAAGATTACTAAAAAATAATAACGGCGGCATGGAAGCCGCTACATATTCAAGGAGGAAGAATATTATGGTAGTACAGCACAATTTGACAGCCATGAACACTAACAGACAGTTAGGTATCACAACAAACGGACTTCAGAAGTCTACAGAAAAGTTATCATCAGGTTATAAGATTAACCGTGCAGCAGATGATGCAGCAGGTCTTGCTATTTCTGAAAAGATGAGAAATCAGATTAGAGGTCTTAATAAGGCATCTGACAATGCGCAGGATGGTATCTCTTTAGTACAGACAGCTGAAGGTGCTTTAAATGAAGTACATTCTATGCTTCAGAGAATGAGCGAACTTGCAGTTCAGTCTGCTAATGGAACAAACCAGACAACAGATAGACAAGCTATTGATTTGGAAGTTCAGCAGTTAAAATCTGAAATTACTAGAGTTTCTACAACCACTCAGTTCAATAAGATGAATATTCTTGATGGTACTCAGTTCGGTAACGGCAAGCAGTTACAGGTTGGTGCTAATGCTAAGCAGGTAATCACAGTTAAGATTACATCTCTTACAACAGTTATTTCTGATGCAACAGCTGTTGATGTTAAGACAGCAGATACAGCACAGACAGCTATTTCAAACATCCAGAAGGCTATTACAAAGTTATCAACACAGCGTTCTACATTAGGTGCTGTTCAGAACAGATTAGAGCACACAGTAGCTAACCTTGATAACATTAGCGAAAATACACAGGCTTCTGAATCACGTATTAGAGATACTGACATGGCTGAAGAGATGGTTTCTTACTCAAAGAACAATATTTTACAGCAGGCTGGCCAGTCTATGCTTGCACAGGCAAATCAGGCAAATCAGGGTGTTCTTTCATTACTTCAGTAATCGTAAGTACTATTGTAAAAAAGAGAGTCAGTTTCGACTGGCTCTTTTTTTTGTCCAAACAACAGGTAGGAGAGAGTAGATGAATTCTAATAATTGTAAAATATTAAAAGAGCAATTGATAAATTTGTACTGTAATGCAGAGGGGGCAATTTCTCGTTTTATAGAATTTGTACCACAATTGCAGCATATAATTGATGAAATTATAGAAAATATACCGGAGGAGCTGGAAAATATTCAAAAATATGCAGGCGATTTGGAAAATGCGGTTTCAGCAGGGGATATTTTAAGATGTGCAGATGATGTATACTGTATTTATGAAACATATTTGAGAACTTCAAACGTACAAAACTGTGAAATTGAAAGTAGTCAGGGACAGTTAGAAAATGTAGATGAACAGGTACAGATAGAAAATTATTATGAAAAAAATATTAGTGCAATGGAAAATGCCAAAATGAATATTTATAATCATGTAATAGAAGAGTGTAGCAATTTATCAGAGAAAGATAGTAAAGATATTGTAATAGATAAAAATGGAAATATAGGAGTTTATAGAGAAGAAGTATTGTGGCGTTTAAATAGTTATAAGAATCGGTATGAAGTGTCAGAGTTTGTATGTGATTATTTTGAAAAAAAAGGGTATATTAGTCAATTATATATATTAGGAATAGCAAATATGGATTATATTAATGCAATATTAAAAGTAATACCACAAGATACGGTAGTATATATATACGAGCCGAATAGTAATATTTTTAATAAAAATTTACACTATAGAGATATGTCCAAAATTTTCACAAGAAAATATACGTTTTTGTTTGTTGAAGGAATTAATGATAGATTGATGACCTCATACGTTGATAGTTTTGCAAATAGTGTTCAAACTGAATATTTGTATACGTTTGTTTCACCGAATTATAATGCATTATATTTAGAGCTGTTAAAAAAAACAGTAAGTCAGTGCAGCGAGGCAATGAATATAGCTATTATGACTGAAAATACAATTGTAGATCGAGCGGATAAAATAAATTACGCAAGAATTATGAATTTGAGAATTTTGCCGGAAACAATATTATTATCGGAATTTAAAAATGTTTGTCGACGGGAAATAGCTGTAGAACATGTTCCGGCGATTATTGTAGCGGCGGGACCATCATTGGATTATAATATTAGATATTTGAAACAAGCAGAAGGCAAAGCTTTTATAATAGCAGTTGATTCAGCAATCAGGATGCTTGATCAATATAATATTAAACCAAATATATATATAACATTAGATCCTATAAAACCAGATGTGTTATTTCATAATGAAACAGCAGAAAAAACTCCGCTATTATATTGTGAACATAGCAAATACGAAAGCATATGTAAGCTTAAGGGGAAAAAAATATTTTGTAATATTGATAATTTTGCTAATTCGGTATTAAAAGAACTGGGGAAAGAAGAAGAATTGATGAGTGCAGGAGGAAGTGTTTCTAATACTGCATATGCAGTTGCACAATATATTGGATTTAAAAATGTTATTGTGATAGGTCTGGATTTAGCATTTCAAGAAGAACGGAAACATGCTTCCGTAGTGTATGACGAAAAAAAAGTGAATCAAGAAGAATACGAAGATTATACATATGTAATGGGAAATAACGGAAAACAGCTTCTTACATACAAGAATTTTAAAGCATATAAGGAATGGTTTGAACACAGAATTAAGAAGGATTGCCTTAATTTTATTAATGCAACAGAAGGTGGGGCGTTAATAGAAGGAAGTATCTGTATGACATTAGAAGATGCTATTAATAAGTATTGTAAAACACAAATTAGTATAGAAAATGTGATAAATCAATGCCAATTAGCATTTAATCAAAGTCAAAAAGAAGCATATAAAAAATTAATAGTTCAATTGCAAAAAGATAGTGAAGAGATGGGGAAAAAGTACCAGGAATGCTTAAAACTTTATGAGAATATATCGAATTCTAAGGATATAACACTGATAAAGAAAAATATGCATCAGATCAATCAAATAGATGAATTTTTAAAGAAGTTTATTGTAAATACAATAATTAGGGATTATGCGGCAGCAAAATCAGATAGTGCTTTAAAAAAAATGTATGCAAATAGTAAACAGCAAAAAGATCAGTGGATAGAGGTTTGGGATAATATTCAGAGCGGAATTGTTGTTACAAAAGCTTTAATAGAAGGGGCGGAGATGGCAGTTAAGAATTTTGAAGAATGTTTGAAAGAAATATAAAGGTAACGGGTATATATGATAAAAAATATGCCTGTTGATAACGATTATTTTATTTTCAGAATACTGAGTGTTATTATCTTAAGGGAATACTTGAACACTTCATTAAAGAATACTGCGGTCATAGCCGATATATTACGTAAAAGCTGTATGATGCAGCGATACGATGCAGGGAGGCAGACAGATGTTAAATAACAAGACAATTCTTATTACAGGTGGTACAGGTTCTTTTGGTAATGCATTTACAGAGTATGTGTTAGAGCATTATGATCCGAAAAAGATTATCATATATTCCCGTGATGAATACAAACAGTTTATAATGTCAAACAGATTGAAAAAATATAGTTCAAAGCTGAGATTCTTTATTGGTGATGTGCGTGATAAAGAACGGTTATACAGAGCATTTGACGGTGTGGATTATGTGGTTCATGCAGCAGCATTAAAGCAGGTACCGGCATGTGAGTATAATCCGATGGAAGCAGTGAAGACCAATATTGATGGCGCAATGAATATTGTCGATGCGGCACTTGATTGTGGTGTAAAGAGAGTGGTTGCATTATCTACGGATAAAGCGGTAAATCCGATTAATCTTTACGGTGGCACAAAGCTCGTATCGGATAAATTATTTATTGCAGCCAATGCTTATGCTGGAAGCAAAGATGTGTGTTTCTCTATTGTTCGTTATGGTAATGTGGCAGGAAGCAGAGGGTCAGTTATTCCGTTTTTTAGAAATATTGTAAGCAATGGTGGAACGGAACTACCGATTACAGATTATCGTATGACAAGATTCTGGATTAGTCTTGAGGAAGGTGTGCAGTTAGTTATTAAGGCATTAAGTGAAGCAAAGGGGGGAGAAACTTTTATTTCAAAGATTCCTTCTTTTAAAATCACAGATTTGGCACAGGCAATTTTACCGGGGTGTAAGATGCCGAAGGTGGGAATCCGTGAAGGTGAAAAGCTTCATGAGGTTATGGTAACGAGAGAAGATTCCATGAATACTTATGAATATGAGAAACACTTTATTGTATATCCACACATGGACTGGTGGAATGAATCAAAAATTCAGCCGGGTGGTAAAAAGATTGAACAAGGGTTTGAATATAGTTCAGGAACTAATACAGAGTGGCTGTCCGTAGAAGATATAACAGAACGATTAAAGCTGGTAACTGAGCACTAACAGATGAAATAGGCAACAGAATTGTATTTATATTAAGAAAGCAAAATATAAGATTGAGGAAGTGTGCATATGTTTATACCGTATGGAAGACAGAGTATTAATGAACAGGATATAGAGGCTGTCGTAAATGTCTTGAAATCAGATTATTTAACGACAGGTCCTAAAATTGCAGAGTTTGAACGAAAAGTTGCGGATTATACAGGAGCAAAGTATGCAGTAGCAATTGCCAATGGAACAGCAGCACTTCATGCAGCCTGTTATGCGGCAGGAATTGGTGAAGGTGATGAAGTTATTACAACGCCGATTACATTTGCGGCATCATCTAATTGTGTATTGTATTGCGGAGGAACACCGGTTTTTGCGGATATTAATCCGGAAACATATAATATTTCTTCAGTGGATATTGAACGGAAAATAACATCGAAGACGAAAGCTATTATTGCAGTTCATTTCACAGGACAGCCATGTGAAATGGATCAGATTCATGAGATTGCAGACAAGCATAATCTGATTGTTATTGAGGACGGTGCACACGCCCTGGGTGCAGTATACAAGGGAAAACGTGTCGGCACTTTATCAGATATGACGACTTTCAGCTTCCATCCGGTAAAACATATAACAACGGGTGAAGGCGGTATGATTCTGACAGATAATCCGAAGCTGTATGAGCGGTTAAAGTTATTTCGTACACACGGAATTACAAGAGAAGAAAATCTGCTTACAAAAAATGACGGACCGTGGTATTATGAACAACGGGATTTGGGATTTAATTACCGGATTACAGATATTCAGTGTGCACTTGGCACCTCACAGATGGACAGACTTCCGGGATTCTTAGAAAAACGCAAAAAGATTGCTGAACAGTATAATGAAGCGTTTGCCGGGAATAATCAGATACAGCTTCCATATCAGAAAGAAGGCTGTGACAATGCATGGCATCTGTATGTAATACGTGTAAAGAATGGAAATAGAAAAGAAGTCTTTGAAAAACTGAGAGCGGCTGGAATTGGTGTTAATGTACATTATATTCCGGTATATCAGCACCCGTATTACAGATCACATGGATATGCACAAGTGGTTTGCCCGAATGCAGAGGAATATTATAAAGAATGTATCAGTCTTCCGATGTATCCGGATTTAAAGGAAGAAGAACAGGAATATGTGATAAAGAAGGTACTTGAATATGTCAGATAAAGCGATTGCCATTATTACAGCCAGAGGTGGAAGTAAAAGAATTCCGGGTAAAAATATCCGGGAATTTTGTGGAAAACCCATTATTGCTTATTCTATAGAAGCAGCATTGTCAAGTGGAATATTTTCTGAAGTAATGGTATCAACTGACAGTGGAAAAATAGCGGATATAGCGGAAAAGTATGGTGCCTCTGTACCGTTTATGAGAAGTGAAAAAACATCAGACGATTATGCAACGACAGCAGATGTTTTATTAGAGGTAATACATAAGTACAAAGAGCTGGGTAAAGAATTTGATTATATGTGTTGTATATATCCGACAGCGCCATTTGTTACAGTGCAAAAGCTGAAATGCGGTATGAAAATTATGAAAAAAGAGCATCCGATTGCAGTTATGCCGGTTGTTGCATTTTCATATCCGCCACAGAGGGCTTTTATAAAAAATGAAAACGAGGAATTAGAGTATAAATATGTAGAGTATCTGCGTTCAAGATCACAGGATTTAGAAAAACAATATCATGATGCGGGACAATTTTATATTTATGATATAGACAGATATTGTGCAATTAACGGAAGTGTATCTGAGGGAATCAGGCCATTAATTGTATCTGATTTAGAAGTACAGGATATTGACAATGAGGAAGATTGGAAAATAGCAGAATTAAAATATCAGTTAATGAAAGAGAGCAGGTAATGGAAAAGAAAGTCGGAATGGTAATAGGCGCCAGTCAGGATGCGGTTCATACAATAAAAAAAGCACAGCAACAGGGAATTTATGTAGTTGCATTGGATGGAAATCCGCACGCAGGAGGTCTTGATTATGCTGATGAAGGCAGAGTTGTAGATATTACCGATATGCAAAAGGTATGTCAGGAAGTAGAACGGATAAAGCCTGATTTTATATTGCCGGTTCCGATTGGAAGATATCTGATTACAATGGGCTATGTAAATGAAAAATACAAGCTTCAAGGGGCTATGTATGAAGCAACAAAGTATAGTACTGATAAATATTTGTTTCATTATAAATTAAATGAATATGGACTGAGAAGTACATATGAATATATTGTAAATAAACAGCAAGGTGTCAAAAATTTAGAACTTTTCTATCCGGCAATTATGAAGCCAAGATTTGGTTCTGGAAGCCGGGATATTTTTTATATTGAAAATGAGGAACAATTACAAAGTGCATATTGTACGATTGCTGGCAAAAACGAGGATTTTATTTTAGAACGTTTTGTTGAGGGGGTAGAATATGGTGTAGATGGTGCAGTGATAGATGGGAAATTGTATATTACGCTGCTTCGGAAGAAGAATATGACACCGTTACCGCAAAGGCAGGCAATAGCATACACGGCAGTATCAAGAAATACTGAGAATGAACATTTATTTTATAGAATTGAAAAATATTTAAAAAGTACAACAGATGCATTAGAATATAATAATTGTCATTTTCAAGTGGATTTAATTGTAAATGAAAATGAACTGTTTGCAGTAGAAATGGCGCCAAGACCAACAGGACATAGTGTACATGATATATTTGTTCCAATGGTTACAGGACTTGATTTAGCAGAAGAATATATTAAGTTTTTAATGGGCAGGGAATATACTTTTGAAGCCCAAAATATCAGATGCTTACGGATATGTTATTTTTATTTTGAGCCGGGTGTATTAAAAAAGATTCCGGAACTGCAGGATTTGAAGGAAAATGCTGACATTGTGATGTGGAAGTGTAATTTAAAAGAAAAAGATACATTGGAAAAAGTAATAAATGGACATACTATTATGGGAAGGGGCTTTTTTATCATACAGGGGAAGAACGAGCAGGAGTTGGAGGAACAGAATCAATGGATTTTGTCGAAGTTTAAGATAGAAAATGGTAGATAAAAAGTAGGAGAAGGTCAATGAAGCTATATGAAAAAATAAAAAATGGAGTGTATATTATTGCTGAAATGTCAGCAAATCATGCCGGAAAAATTGAAAATGCTTTTCGCATTATTGAAGAAGCAGCTAAAGCAGGGGCGGATTGTGTAAAAATACAAACATATACAGCAGATACACTGACAATTAACTGTACAGACGAGCCTTATATGATTAAAGGTGGTTTATGGGATGGATATAATTATTATAAATTATATCAGGAAGCGTATACACCGTGGGAGTGGCAGAAGGCATTGAAAGAAAAATGTGAAGAAGTCGGAGTGGATTTTCTATCAACACCTTTTGATAAAAGTGCAGTTGATTTTCTGGAAAATTTGGGCGTTGAATTTTATAAGATAGCTTCATTTGAACTCGTAGATATTCCGTTAATTGAATATGTGGCATCAAAAGGAAAGCCAATTGTAATGTCCTGCGGAATGGGGAGTATTGAAGAAATAGAAGAAGCATTAGCAGCGTGTAAAAGACAGCATAATGAAAATGTTATATTACTTAAATGCTGTAGTCAGTATCCGGCACAGTTTGAGGATATGAATGTTTCAGTTATTCCTGATATGCAGAAACGTTTTAAAAAACCAATTGGTTTATCGGATCACTCGTTTGGTTCGTTGGCACCGGTAGTAGCAGTGTCAATGGGAGCAAAAGTCATTGAAAAGCACGTATGTTTAAGCCGTTATATTGAAAATCCAGATTCGGGTTTCTCAATGGAGATGAGTGAATTTGCACAAATGGTACAGAATGTTAGAAATGCAGTTACGCTTATGGGGAAACCGACATATGAACTGACAGAGCATGAAAAAAACGGACTTGCAGTAAGAAGGTCTTTAGTTGCGGTTCAGCCAATCGCACAAGGGGAAGCATTTACAGAGGAAAATGTGAGAAGTATTCGTCCGGCTATTGGGATAAAGCCGAAGTATTATAATGCATTGTTACAGAAAAATGCTAAAAAATCATATCGATTTGGTGAACCGATTCAAATGGAGGAATTATTGTGATTGGTTTTCGCGTAGATGCAAATGAGAAAATTGCTACCGGGCATCTGATGAGATGTATTGCGATTGCAGCAGCTTGCCAAAAAAAAGGAAAGCAGTGTCTGTTTTTGCTGGCAGAGGGAAAGGAAACGCAGCGTCTGGCAGACAGGGGATTACCTTATCGTGTAATGGGAACAGAATGGAATGACATGGAATCAGAAAAAGAGCAATTAGCGCAGATTCTTGATGAGCAGAGATTTGAATATATGGTGGTTGATTCGTATCAGGCAACAATACCCTATTTGAAATGGCTTAACAGCAGGGTGCCGGTTCTTTATATTGATGATTTGGCACGGGAAATATATCCTGTAACAGCAGTTTTGCACTACAGCCAATGGAAGGACGATCAGTCATATTTTAATCAATATCAAAACATACCGGTTAAAGTGTTAGCGGGAATGGAATATACACCATTGCGAGAAGAATTTGCCCAAAGATATTATGAAAAACGCGAAAAAAGAATACTGATTACAACAGGAGGCACAGACCCGTTTAATATTACATATAAATTATTGAGTATCTGCCTTTGTGATGAGGTATTTGCATCATATTCCTATGATGTTATTGTGGGAAGCATGAATGTATATGAAGCCCAGCTAAAAGAAATGGAACACCAATATCCGCCAATTAAGATACATAAAAACATAACCAATATGAGTGATTATATGCGAGGTTGTGAAATGGCAGTATCGGCGGGAGGAACGACACTTTTTGAATTGTGTGCATGTGGAATTCCAACGGTGTGTTTTTCGTTTGCAGAAAATCAGATGAAATTTTCAAAAGAAATCGGAGAACATGAAATAATGTTTTATGCTGGAGATGCCCGTTACAATGATAAAATAGAAATTGACATTTGCCAGTGTCTGCATAGATTTTTAGAGAATAAAAAGTTAGAAGCAGAATATGCCAGACGTATGTTAGAACTGGTAGATGGAAAAGGGTGTGAACGGATTGTCGAGGTTTTGTGTTCCAAATAATGAAATAAAAGTATGATAAAATATAGAAGAAGGTATTATGAACGTACTTATTTTTGAATATAAAAATATAGGTATAGAAGATATTTGCGAAGCATTAAAAAATTTAGGACATTCATTTAAGTGTATTACGCATAAGGCAATTGGTGATTCCTTTAATAAAGAATTTGATGATTTGTTTGATAAAGAAATTGAATTGGCAAAGTATGATTGTGTGTTTACATTTAATTATCTGCCAATTATATCAAATTGCTGCAATCGTCATCATATACCATATATTTCACACGTATATGATAGCCCGTTAGTGGCTTTATATTCTTATACAATTATCAATCCATGCAATTATGTGTTTTTGTTTGATAAATCGGTTTATCTGGAATTTAAGAAGGAAAATATTAATACAGTATATTATATGCCACTTGCAGTGAATGTTTTCCGTTTAGATTCGATGATGAAGGATATAGGGACGGAAGAAAAGAAATTTTATTCATCAGATGTTTCGTTTGTTGGTTCTATGTACAATGAAAAGCACAATTTTTACGAACGTATGAAAAATATTTCGCCTTATACTAAAGGGTATCTTGAAGGCATAATGCAGGCTCAGAGTCAGGTCTATGGAGATTATTTTATAGAACAGCTGTTAAAGCCGGATATTTTAGCTGATATGAAAAAATCGCTGCCGTTTCAATCAAGTAGAAATGGAGTTGAAACAGAAGAATGGTTGTTTGCTTATTATGTCATAGCTCGAAAAATGGCAAATATGGAAAGAACTTCTATTCTAAAACAGGTATCAGAATCTTTTCAAACGAAGCTTTTTACGAGAAATCAGACACCGGAATTGCCAGATATACAGAATATGGGTCCGGTCGATTATTATAATATGATGCCGTATGTATTTAGGTTATCATCTATTAATCTGAATATATCATTAAGAAGTATAAAAACGGGTATACCACTTCGATGTTTAGATATAATGGGGGCAGGAGGTTTTTTGTTGTCGAATTATCAGGCAGATTTTTATGAACATTTTATACCGAGAGAGGATTTAATATTATATGAATCAGTAGATGATTTATTAAAAAAGTGCGCATATTATTTAAGACACGAGTCGGAAAGAAAGCAAATTGCCATTAATGGTTACAATAAAGTAAAAGAATATCATACATATGAAGTTCGATTACAGCAGATGTTTGATATTGTGTTTAGTAGAATATAGAGCGAAAAGATTAGAATTGAGGACTTTAAATGTGAAGAAAGAATTAAAACAGGAAATAGAACAAAATTTTAATAATAATGAAATAAAAAAAGTGATTTTGATATTACAGCAATATAAACAAAAATGTCCTAACGACAGAGATTTATGGTTTTATGAATGTATTCTCGCACTGACAGTTGGAGAATTGGAAAAAGCACAGAAAATAGCAGACAAATGTGTACATAAATTTCCAACCAGTTATGAGGCATATTATTATCAGGCATGTGTGTATCAGGCGAGAAAAATGGTGGTTGAGGCATTAAGAAGTTATCATATAGCATATGGCTTGAATACATATACAGATTATGCAAATAATAGTGTAATGGAAGATATAAAGATGCAAATTGAAAATCTAGAGGATCAGTTTGAAAAGTTATCTGATGAATATGTTGCTGAAAATAAAGCTGCAAATATTATTAAGATGTTATCTTTTTTGAACCGCAAGGATACATTATGGGGAAAAGATGAAAAGATTGCAAGGTCTACTATCAATCATTCTGTAGGTAAAGAATACTGGGTTACAGACGATGATTTAAGGTATATTGGAATATACAGGGCACCATTACCACAATTTATAGGTACAGATAACCTGAGTTTGCCAAGAACCAAGGCAGAATTTCTGAAGTTTAAGAAAAAGGGAAACTACAATTATGTAAAAGGCTCAACGGATGAATATTTGCTTCCGGTAGCAAGTGCTGAAGCTAATAATATCCATACATTTAAGTCGGAGGATAAAGAATATAAAGTTACGCAGCTTTTTCCACAACATTTTAACTACTACAGAGTAAAAAATGGTATACAGATTGAATCAATGAAACAGGCATATTATGGTTATCCGATTCCATTGGAACACAAGCAGGGAAGGCGGAAGCTTGTTTTGAGCTTTTTTGTAGACGGACTGGCACAGGAAGTTATTAATGGTGATGATTTTGAAAAGCTGATGCCAAATACCTATAAATTTTTCAGCAAAGGAACAATCTGCACACAGGCACATAGCTGTTCCGAGTGGACATATCCAAGTCTTGCAACTTGCGTGAGTGGTTTGGATACATTGCATCATATGATGTTTCATGACAAACTGGACGGTGAACTGCCGAAAAACAGTCCAACTTTAATTGAGTACTTTAAGGGAAAAGGATATTATACAAGCAAGATGGATGGTGAATGGAGAAGTATACCATCTTACGGATATGCAAGGGGATTGGATCAATATGTGTATCAGCATCAGTCTATGGGGGCTAGAGCTGAACAGGAAATTATGGATGTTATTGAGCATTTAGAAACATTTAAGGAAACAGATCAATATCTTTGGATGGCAGTAGGTGACCTGCATGATGTAGCGGACGGGCTGGATTTATCAGATGCCGTACAGAAAAATCTTACACTGGAAGAACGGGAACTTGACGAATTGGGTGTGACGTCAGTGAAGCAGAATTATAGTGCAAAAAAGACGGCAATGTATAAAAAAACAATTCAGTATTTTGATATGCTGTTTGGTTTTCTTTATACTTATATTGAAAACAATTATACAGATGATGAAATTTTAATCAGTTTATTTGCTGATCATGGACAGGGATATCTGATACCAACAGGTAAACCGTTTCTTTCTAAGGAAAGAACAAAGGTCGCATTTATGTTCAGAGGTGCAAATGTAAAACAGCAGGTAACAGATGAGATTATATCAACAGCGGATTATCTCCCAATTATGTGCAGGCTTGCAGATATTCAATATGATGCAGCCAGCATTGATGGTAAATTGCCGAAGACATTTGGCGGTTTGGAAGAAAGAGAGTATACGATTACAGAATCTCTGCATCCAAAAGATAGATATTATGCAGTTGCAAATGCCAGGGATTATGAAATTTACTTTGAAAATTCTGAAAAGACAGATGAGGAAGGCCGGTTCTTACTTGGAGATTATAAAGTATTTGGATTTTATAAGGATGCAGAAAATACACCGATTACAGATGCAGAGCTTTTGAAACGGTATGAGAATATCTTTTTAGAGAGAATCGCTGAACATATAATTTACGAATAATAATACAAAAGGACTCGTAGAATGATTTATATCGTTTAGACGAGTCCTTTTGTGTAAGTTTATTTGGAAAACACAACCTCAAAAATTTCTTTCAGCCGTATTTCATACGTATGGAATTCTTTTACTTTTCCATAACCGTTGGCAGCAATCTGGCGGCGCTCATTGTCATGCTTTAAATAGTAATTGCATTTATTTAAGAAATCTTCTTGAGATTCAAAAAGTACAAGGTCTTCGCCGGGAACAAAATGTTCATAAAAATCCCCCTGATAATTGGAAAGTAAAAATCCGCCACATCCCATAATGTCGAAACATCGGAGCGGAATACCGCTTCGGATACTGCGCAGGGAAATGTTTAAGTTGATAGCCGAATTTTTAAAAACATACGGCATCTGGCGCTGGTAATCCACAGAACCCATATTGTGAATCTGTGGAAGCTCCGGTGTAGGATTTGGGGTATAAAGCTTTGTATTGAAATGTTCAGAAACAGCTTTTAAAAGTGCAGTACGCTCTAAGTTCGCAATTTTACGGGCAATTACATAATGGGCAAAGAGCCATTCTGTAGATTCAACGCTGTCATTTCCCGGTTGCAGCGGCAGGGAGTGCTGCATATCTTCAATAATTTCTTTGGATAAGAGTTCTTCAATAAAATAATATCCGTACACTTTCATCTGCGCCTGCATAATCCCCTGTAAATAGCCTTTTGTGTAATCAGATAAATGCTCCATGCGGTCAAACAGGTTGTGGACTTCATTATACATAGTACCGACAAAAGAAATATCGCTCTGGTAAAAATCCAGCGGGTGCCGGGAAGCAGAAACAGCAGAAGCGGTCATCTTATCCAGCCGGCTGGTATTGACAGCAAGCGGCATATAATAAACAGTTTGGATATTTTCTTTTTTAAGCTCCAGATAAGTCTGCTGGTCAAATAAAAATACATAATTGCATGGATTGATAATGGTATATGAATACAGCGAAACGAGCGGAGAATCATATACAAAGGCTATATAAGGTATATTGTGCTTTTTACAGCAGTTAGAAATAACCGGAAAGTAATTAAATGTAAAAACAGCATCATAAGAAGCACTTTCAATCAGCTTGTCAAAGCGTGCATCAAAAGCTTCATCGACATGGTTATAAATATTTTCGTCTGTAATAACAGCATATGTATGTCCGAGATTTGTCAGCGCTTCGCGCAAATCTTCAATTGCCATATGTTCATACTCAAAAATCAGTAAATTCATGAAAATCTCCGTTCCTTTAGATAATAAGATGCTGTAGGGCATCATTGGGTTTGATACTTTATCTTCATTAATTGTAAGGGAAGAGGCGGGGATTTGCAAGAGGGGAGTGATGTCTATTTAATTCCTACAGTAAATTTACGTTATTTAAATGTAGTAAAAATATTGACACCATATGCGACACCACATATAATGTAAGCAGGAGGTATAACAGATGTCAAAATGGGATAAACTGATAACACGTATATGTAATTTATCGAAAGACCTCCGGTTTGATGAACTGCGAAAAGTATTGGAAAGTTATGGATATAAAATGAATGCACCGAGAAGCGGAAGTAGTCATTATACGTTCAGAAAACAGGGTTGTATGCCGATTACTATACCGAAGCACGAACCGATTAAGAAAGTATATGTGGAAATGGTAAGGCAGATTGTAGAAAGCGAGGCGAAGAATGATGAAGACACTGAATGATTATATGGCAATGTCTTATCGCATGGAAATTGTAGAAGACAAAGATGAAGGTGGATTTGTGGTTTCTTATCCGGATTTGCCGGGATGTATTACCTGTGGTGAAACTGTGGAAAGTGCTGTAGCGAACGCATTGGATGCGAAAAAGGCATGGCTTGAAGCTGCATTGGAAGAAGGCGTGGAGATTCATGAACCAGACAGTCTGGAAGATTATTCCGGTCAATTTAAGTTGAGAATCCCTCGGAGCCTGCACAGATCACTGGCAGAACATTCACAAAGAGAGGGAATCAGCATGAACCAGTATTGTGTATATTTGCTTTCTAGAAATGATGCAGTGTATTCAAAGTAATGAGTGTAAAGTAATTTCGACGTTGTTAGATTGAATTGTCATCATATGAAAAAATCAGCAAGTCCCAATAATATATGTAACAGAGATAAAATAGACAAAAACTAAACAAATACGTTTAGCATCATCTTCGGATTTACTGAGTTTGAGTAGCAGCCACAAGTCTTGAAATCCGCAGAATAAGCGGCTTTCAGGACTTTTTAATTTTAAAAGTGCTGTACGCTCTAAGTGTGCAATTTTGTGGGCAATTACATAATGGGCAAAGAGCCATTCAACAGTTTCAACGCTGTCAGTCCCCGGCAGAAGCGTTTATCTTATCCATCCGGCTGGTATTGATGGCAAGCGGCATATAATATATATGGTCGGAATGTTTTTATTTTTAAGTTCCAGATAAGTCTGCTGGTCAAATAAAAATACATAATTGCATGGATTGATAATCGCATAAGAATACAGCGAAACCAGTGGTGATTTATATACAAAGGCAATACAAGGTATATTGTGCTTCTTGCAGCAGTTTGAAATCTCGATTTCTTTTATAAAATATAATTTTATTGTAAGGGACGGGCGGGGATTTGTAACATAATTATGTTTCAATTATATTAAAATTTTAGTGGTGGTGAAATGAAAATGTATGATTTTTTATTGGAATTGGAAAAGGTTTCGATTTGGGGTGTTTTACCTTTGCTTATAAATACTATATTTGTTATAGCAATAATTACGGTTTCAAGTATGAAAAAGGATAAAATTTCACCTGTCGATGAGTTATGCGATAAAAGAAAAAATCATAAATTACAAAAGATTTTTTTGCGTGTTGATCTTTTTTCGGAAGTGTATTTATTGGTATGTTCGATTTTGGCGTGTATTCCTTTTGTAACACTTTTTAATCAAAAACACTATGCTTATATTAATGGAATAATTGACAAAATAGAAGTCGTAGGCAGCAGTGTTTTAGGAATAACAACAATTGCTGTAACATTATCAGTTGCAGGTATTCTTTTTGATAGAAAGTATTACATTGTTTTTTCAATACGTGATGTTCTTCAAAAATATAAATTTGCAGAATGTTTGTTTATAAGTGTGTCAAGTTGTTTAATGGTAATTATTATGCAAATTACTCTGATAAATCAAAGTATTGAGTCACTTTTTGATTTGGTTAGATTTATGGTGTTTGAAATTTTTACTATATACAATATTGTTGCTAATACTTATGTCCTTTTCATTATTGTTTATATTATGTTTTTTGAGCAAAGAAAAGAACTTGAAATATTAGGACAGTTATATCGAAGTTTTTGGATTGATAGACTGGATACATCGTCTTTTAAAGAAAAAACGAATTGGAGCAAAGAAGCAGTTGAAATAAATGTTGATTATTTGCTTCAGAAATATGTTGATATATGTAGGAAAAAGAAAATATTAAAAATAGATTATATCGAGTTTGCAACAACAATTGGTGCGTATAAGCAAAAGTGGTATAATAAAGCAAGAAATAAATTTATTAAATTGAATATAATTTGCTTGTTAAGCAGTATATTAGTTGACATTGTTTTTTTGAATAGAAAATGTATTATTCTAGTTGTGATTAATTTGGTTTTTACTGCAATTAATATTGGGATTACATTTTGTAAAAAAGACTGTATATACTTTGTGGTTTTGAAATTATTTTCTGATACATGGGGATATTATATTCATCAAGAAAATAATAAAGAAAACTTTATTCCAAGAGTGGCATTAAGAAAAAGTACTATATATGATAAATATATAATGAGAATGAATAGTCTTAATGCCTTTTTTTACATATGGACAAATTACATAAATGATAAAAAAAGTGACAATAAACTTGTTATAGATATGTATCAAGAAATGGTAGATTGCTTAGAGTTGGTGGAGAATATTAATGGCATCATATATATGCCAATATTTATTGTTGGGTTCTTCTTATATGAGAAAAATATCAATATAGTAAGTACTAGAGAGATATATAATAAAATGGTTAAAAATGCAAATCTATTTAAAGTAATGTTTATGAGCCAAATAGTATATTTAACGAAAAATGAAAAAAATTGCATTCAAGATGCACAGAAGTATTTGTTGTGGTTACAACAAATAGATGATATAAAGGAATAAAAGTGGAGAGAGCATGGATAAATAGAAATGATGTAGTTCCGTTTATAAATCAATGGGGTATAAGGAAGGCATATATGGATGAACAATATAGACGTAGATTTGTAAAAGCGTTAATGGAAAATGAGATAGATACAGTAAATAAACTTATTGCTGTTCAAGCTCCTAAAAGTTTATTTAAATATAGATATGGGTTGCCGAGAGACATCGAAGCTCTAAAAAGAAATAAAGTGTGGATTGGAAGGGCGATATATCTAGATGATGACGAAGACACAAGATTTAGAGTGAAAAATACACATATTGTATGTGAATGTATTGATATTTTAGCTGCACAAAATGAGAAATTTAAGAACAGTAAGTATAAAAGAGATATTTCTACAATTGCAGATACGAGCAAAAAAGACAGCTTTGTTTGCTCGTTTTCAGAAACTGAGAAAAACGAATATATGTGGGAAAATTATGCAAATGGGTATAAGAGTTTTTGTATAGAATATGATTTGGGGAATTGAAAAATGTATAGTGGCTCAGTTGTCAAGACAAAAATCTAAGATTTTTATAATGAACTGATATTGTGGATAAGTTACAAGGAACATGGGGAGGATAGTGGAACTCTCCCCTGAACCATTCTATGCTAAGCTGCATATGGCAACAGCATTGCCGGATAATAGCATTCAGCCGGTGTCTGATAGTCAAGTGCGGAGTGACGCCGCTCAAAGTTGTAGGTGTGAATATACTGTCCAATGGCAGCTCTGGCTTCTTTGATGTTATTATATTGTGTCAGATAGACTTCTTCATACTTGAAGCTACGAAACCAGCGCTCAATCATGTATTGTCCGCCCAGAGGCTTTTTCCATCCATGCTTTGGCGGATGCCGTTTTCTTTTACGAAATCAATGTATTGCTGACTTGTAAACTGACATCCTTGGTCAGAATTCAGTATCTGTGGTTTTGCCACCTTAAATGCTTTTTTCAAAGCATTGACGACCATTCTGGTATCGAGCGTATCATCAACTTCCCAGCCGATAATACAACGGCTGTACCAGTCGATAACAGCTGTCAGATATAAAAAGCCGCGCTTGATCGGAATATATGTAATATCAATAGACCATGCCTGATTTGGCTTGTCTATGACGGCATTTCTAAGGAGATACCTTAGCCTGTTGCATCCGTTTGGAAAGATTCATCTTCGGATAGATAGGATAAATATCCATTTCTTTCATGTAACGTCTGGTCTTGCGTCGACCGACATGATAACCACGTGCTTTCAGCTGTGCGGACATCTGTCTTGCACCCCATGCCGGGTTATCGGTATGAAGATGATCAATAATCTCTTTGCAGGCAAGTTCGCCTTCTGATACAGGGGTTCCCTTGTAGTAAATGCTTGTACGGTTGATATTAAGCAGCTTTGCTCCGACAGAAACGGGTAATTCCTTAGTCGTCAAAAGGTTTTGGACTAAATTTACTCTCGTAGTCAGGTCCACAAATTTCTTCAGATTTTTTTTTGAGCCAGTCAACCTGCATGGTTAACTGACCGACCTTTTTGGCATACTCCGATTTTTCCTTGCGTTCTTCGGCAAGCTTTTCCTTAAGATTTTCCTCACGCTTGTCGTCAAATGCGACTGACGGCATCGTCAAGGAATTCCTTCTTCCAATTTCGGAGCAGATTTGGCTGAATATTATTTTCAACTGCCAGGGTATTGATATTCTTCTCACCATTTAACAGTTCGATAACAAGGTCTGATTTGAATTTGGCACTGTAATTTCTTCTTTGTCTGGACATGTTTATGAATCCTTTCTTTATTACTGATTTTAGTATATCAGATTCATTAAAAACTGTCTGAAAAAGTGTCTTGATTTATGAGACCATTATAGTTGACGAATGGCTCATAAAAAGAGAAGAAATCTTCAAAAACTTCCTGCCCATGTGCGTGTTGAACGACTGTATGAGGAAGAAAAATTGTATGACCGATTATTGATGTATGTATTGAATGCACCAGGATTATATTCTTTGCAGGAGTATGAAAAGGTTCTGAAAAAAGAGTATCCTGAGCAGATACTGGGTAAATATAAGGATGAAGTAAATAAAATGGCAGTTCGTACAGGTGACCGAAAACATTATGCACAGCTTATTTCACTTCTGCGGCAAATGCGGAAGATAAAGGGCGGGGCAAAATTGGTGGAACAGATATCTGTTGAATGGAAAACAAAATATAAAAATCGTCCGGCAATGATGGATGAACTTAAAAAATTGTAATGGATGATACAAATTTTAATCAATTAATTTTTGTTATGAAGAAAACTAGATTCTCAGAAACGTGACGAGAATCTAGTTTTTAATTTTGGCCATTATTTGAAGTGATTTTTTAGATTCAAATCAAATAAAAATGTCCCAAAATATTGACTTTTGTCCCAGTGCATAATAATATATAAGAACAAGCATATTAAATTTATCTATGATAGTACTCAGTAGAGTGGCACAGGATTTATTTGGAATATGGAAAGGGACTTTATAATATGAAGAAGCAAAATGTTTTAAATTTGATTAAATATCATGTGGAAAGAAATGAGAATGGTTTTAGAAATGAAGCAATTAATATTGCAAGGTATTTTGACAGTATTGGGGATGACCAGTTGGCTGAATATATTATGAGTTTGATTGCTGAATCAAATCTATACACACCACAGGGGAATGACTTTGAAAGTGAATTTTTAAAACAAATAGAAACAAGGAATGTTCAGCCTTTATATCTGCCTTCTGTAATATCAGAAGACATAAAAGGTATCATTAATGCAGTGAATCACAATATTGGGATTAATAAATTCTTGTTTGAAGGAATGCCGGGGAGTGGAAAAACAGAAGCGGTTAAGCAGGTCGCGCGGCTGTTAGACAGGACATTGTTTTATGTGGATTTTGAAAATCTGATTGATAGTAAGCTGGGGCAGACGAATAGGAATATTGCTGCACTTTTTAGTGAAATTAATATGTTACCACAGCCGAATAAAGTGGTTATATTATTTGATGAAATTGATGTTATAGCATTAGACCGTATTAACAGTAATGATGTGCGCGAAATGGGGCGTGCAACATCTGTTATTTTAAAAGAATTAGATCGGTTGACAGATTTAAATAAGGAGATTGTTATTATTGCAACAACCAATTTGTTTTCTAATTTTGATAAAGCTTTAGTGAGAAGATTTGATGCAGTTATTAATTTTGATCGTTATACAAAAGAAGATTTAATAGAGGTTGCAGAATATTATTTTTCATCATTTATTAAAAATTTCAAAGGAATTTCAAAGGATACGCGGCTTTTTAGAAAAATATTGAATGTGGCAGAAGAAATACCGTATCCGGGAGAACTTAAAAATATTATAAAAACATCGCTCGCATTCAGTGATGTGAATTCAGAAAATGATTATTTGAGAAGACTGTTTAACAATGTAATTGGCAATATTGATGAAATGAACGTTACACAGCTGCATGAAATGGGATTTACTGTGCGGGAAATAGAGAAACTAAAAGGAGAGTCTAAAAGTAGTGTATCCAGAAAGTTAAATGAATAGGAGAAATGGTATGAATAATGTATTGGAATTAAAGGGAAAACGTTTTGAGCAGGCATCAAAAACCAGTAGAGGCGGTGGTGCTGCAATGAATAGCAGGGTAATCGTTACAAGTGAACGGATATTTCGACTGATAGAAAGACTGAATCAGTTGAAGAATTTCTGGAAAAACGAAAATCAGCCATTTAATGGAATATTAGTTAGTGTTTATTACAATAAGATAGTGGCTAAAACAAACAGAATCTCAGGAATATTTAAAGGAGAAAAGTCAAATTATGCGATTGTTGGTGCAAAGTTTAATCCGAATAAAACAAAGCATATTATAACGTATTTTTTAGACTTATCGGATTTAGATGAGAGTGCCAGGCTATTGTATGAGGCAGAGAATATTTTGAGATTGTATTTCGGAGGTAGAATTTCAAAAGAAATATTTGATAATCGTAAAATGTTTGATGCAGTTGATTTTAAGAAATTGAATCTGAGTAAGTCATTGTTTAGACAAATCATAGCAGATGTATCCTATATTGAAGATTTTGATGTTGAATTGGCAGATAAACGTAGTAAAGAGAGTATTATTACAATATATGATACCGGTGTTGATGTAAAAAGACTGTTTAAAAGCATTGGGATTGATATTCTATCAGCTAGAGTATTAGATAACAGGACAGTTTATCTGGATGTAAACCAGTTAAATTTGCTATACGAAAAAGCACCATACCTTGTTGCAATGGCTACAGAAAATCTTTCAGATTTATTACCGGAAGATTTTATTGACGAATATCAGGAAAAACTGGTAACAATTCCTGCTCCGGTGTATGAACCTGTTATTGGGGTTATTGATATGCTGTTTGATGAAAGAGTGTATTTTGGAGAGTGGGTTGAATATCACAAAATGATTGATGACCGACTTCCGGTTTCTTCGGATGATTACCGTCATGGAACAGCAGTGTCATCAATTATAGTAGACGGACCGAAGCTGAATCCATGGCTGGATGACGGATGCGGACGGTTCAGAGTCAGACATTTTGGTGTAGCATCAGGAACCCAATTTTCTTCATTTAAGATTATAAAATTTATTAAAAGTATTGTTGAGGAAAATAAAGATATAAAGGTGTGGAATATTTCGCTTGGGAGTAATCAGGAAATAAATGACAATTTTATTTCGGCAGAGGGGGCAGTTCTCGACAAAATACAGTATGAAAATGATGTTATATTTGTAGTGGCTGGAACAAATAAGCCAAATTCTGATGTGGTAAAAATTGGTTCACCTGCTGATTCTATTAACAGTATGGTTGTAAATTCAGTGACAAAGAGTGGTTTATCAACACGATATTCAAGAAAAGGATTGGCACTTTCGTTTTTTGCGAAACCTGATGTGAGTTATTATGGCGGCAGTGAAGAACAATATATCCGGGTATGTGAACCAACGGGAGAAGCGAATGTTGCAGGAACGTCATTTGCAGCACCATGGATTGCAAGAAAATTATCATATCTAATAGATATTTTAGGAATAAACCGGGAACTTGCAAAAGCTTTAATTATTGATGCTGCAAGAGGTTGGAATGAGACACCGGGACCGGAAGAAGTGGCGCTGTACGGACATGGTATTGTTCCAATACGAATTGAAGATATTGTTCAGACAAAAGATGATGAAATTAAATTTCTTGTAACAGATGTCAGTGAAAAATGGAATACATATAATTATTATTTTCCAATACCGCTTAAAGATGATAGTTATCCATATTTTGCAAGAGCAACAATGTGTTATTTTCCAGTATGTGACAGGGCACAGGGTGTCGATTACACAAATACAGAGCTTAATCTACATTTTGGCAGAATAAAGGATAATGGAAAACTCAATGAGATTAACTCAGATAAGCAAAATCTGGATGAAGATTTAGATGGTGAGAAAAATTATATACTTGAGGGAGAAGCCCGTGAAAAATTTCGTAAATGGGATAATGTGAAATATATTTCAGAAGGCGTTAAAGAAAAAAGAATTCCTAAAAAATCGTATCAAAATAAAAATTGGGGAATGGAGATTAAAACCAATAACAGATTAGACCCAAAAGACGGTGTCGGACTGCGTTTTGGTGTTGTCGTAACCTTGAAAGAAATGTATGGTGTGAACCGTATAGAAGAATTTATCCGGAACTGTCATCTGAATGGCTGGCTTGTCAATAAACTCGATATTCAAAATAGAATTGATATTCATGAAAAGGTGAATGAGGAAATTGAGTTTGAATAATGAAGCGGGAGGTAATTATGATCTCTCGGAATCCTGAGTGATCATGCCAGCAAAACTCTGGCATTGAACTTTGACAAGTAAATATTATTCTTGAACGTAAAAATGAGCGCAAGAAATAAAAATAATTGTCGCTACGTTTCAAAAAATGAGATATAATAATTCATAGGATTATGCTGTATCCAAAATCAACTTTTTCAGGGGTGATTCAGATGGCAAATTCCATGCATCTAGATGCTGTAACATCAGGATGTGATAGAGGCGGCAGTACCACATTTTAGTTGAGCGGTGTCTGCCGTCTTCTAATTTAAAATCTAATTTCTCGCGTTTGTTAGAACGCTCAGCAGAAGTCCTTGCATTGTATTCCAGTTTCCATTCCTTGCTGTTTCTTGGCGGATTGTTGAACAATCTTGGATTATCTTTCATAAACCTTCCCTTTGCATTTACAGATACGCTTTTTTCGTTCCCTGTGGGAAGTAACAACAGGAGTGCCATCACCGGCTAAAGCCAGGGCAACCGTAACTTTTTCTACAGAATCAGCTTTGGAACCGTTTGTTTTAGGCTTCTTAACCTTGGTTTTAAGAGGATGGATATGAGGTGACATATGGTTATCATCAGAGTTCCATAAACGGTTTATAAAATTATAAAAAATATCGGTAAAAGATAAATCGAGATTCCGGAAACGTTCGATAATATCCCATGTAGAGCGGGCAAGGGCATCAGGAACAGGATAATATTTACGAAGATTAGTAACAACAAAATTTTGGTAGTCAGCATGACTGCCACAGTTAACAGGTAACATAAAAAATCGCCTCCAATCGAAAAATATCTGCCGCCGCGGGCGACGGTTCATACTAATTAATAGGCGCGGAGCGCCGCATTTTTCGATAGATTTGTCAAGTGCTTTTGACAAAAAAAGTGGGGGATTTTAATAAAAAGGGAATCTGAAAGCCTTATATTTACTGGCTTAGAGATTATTTTGAAATTATGGAGGTAAGAAAGTGTTAATTTTAAATGTACCATATAAAGAAAAAGATGAGGCAAAGGCACTTGGAGCAAAATGGAATCCGAACATAAAGAAATGGTATGTACAGAACAGGCAGGATTACGTCAAGTTTTATAAATGGATTATGCCCCAAGGAAGTATAATAGTGTGTAATAATCTTTATGTGATTGAGGGAAGGCAGAGATGCTTTAAATGTGGTAAGGAAACAAGAGTCATTGGTTTTGGAATAGAAGATTTTTATGATTTTAGTGATTATGATATTGAGGACAGTTTATTAGATGAAGTTGAGTATTGGAGCGGGGTAATAAGAATTGCAGGTCCTATAAATCCGATTCCAGAGAAAATACTTACATATCTTCAAAAAAACTATAACTATAAAATGAGGTATTCTAAAACAACAAATGAAAGTCATATAAACAACTGTTGTGATAATTGCGATGTACTTCAGGGAGATTTTTATTTATTCTCTGAGGTAGATAGTCCATTCTGGATAGATTCGGAGGAAAAAGTAAGGGGGTTGAAGATATATAGGATACCATTGAAACATGATATTGCTGTAGATGCGAACGTAGGATACTCGAATACAGATGAGTGGTTAAAGATGTATGGAAATATAGAAGTGTTAGATATAGATTCTATTTAACGTACAGAAGCTAAAAACGACTTTAAGGGTTAACTATTTCCAATTCTGACCGATATAATATATAATAGAAGCAGGATTTAGGATGAGTCTTGATTGTGCATGGAGGCATGAAAAAATATAGAACAGGTATTTAGCCATCCGGATAATTAGATTCGGGTGGCTTTTTTACTTTATGAAAATTGCTAAGCGATATTCCTATAAGAAAAATGCTTTCGTTGCAAAATAGAATGAATAGAGCAGGAAATAAATATGGACGAAAAAATATTGGTGACAAGGCCGTCAATGCCGTCATATGAAGAATATATAGAGGCAATAAAACCGTTGTGGGATTTGAGTTGGATTATAAATAATTATGTAAAACATAATATTTTAATACAATAATAACTAAAGTGTGTTAGTAGCATAGGGAGATATACAAAATGAAAGATGTTTATTTTTGGCCTTCGGCTTTATGTGTTAACAAAGATGATATATGGTTTATATATGGGAAAATACCAGTACTTTGCAAATATAACATATCTGATAAAAAGGTTGATGTAATATGTGGACTCCCAAATGACGACATTTATCGGGAAAGTCTTTATGAAGATATGATCTTTGTCAATAATAAGTTGTTTATTATTCCGTGTTGGGCAGATAATATTATTGTATATAGTGTTGAAACAGGAGAACTTGTTACGCTTGAAATAGAAAAAAGTAATATATTGAAATTTTCAAAAGCTTTTTTATATGGGGAGAAAATAATATGTGTTCCGTATGCATATTCCTATATATTGTCTGTAGATGTCAATAATTTATTTATTAATATAGAGTATGATTTAGAAGATATCAAGAAAGCCAATAATATTATATACTTTAATGATTGTGGGAGAATAGATGATGAAAATATTATAATAGTTTCTCCACAGAATAAGGGAATCTTTGTATATAATATAAAATATAAGACAATATCGAATTTATCAAACGGTGAAAATGAAAATTTATATTCATCTGTTGTAATAACGGAAAATTATATTTTTATTTGTAGTAATAGAGATAGGAGTATAGTAAGATACAGTGTGCTTTTAAAAAAAATAACGGGTGAATGGTGGCCGGATAATAAAGAAATGATTAGTATAATGTCCGGAGGCAACAAAGAGATTATTGTTGATGATGTAAAAAGTTCGTGGGTTGGTATATATGATGAAAATTTCCAATTAATTAATGAGGATTGTTCAAATGAGATTGACAATAGGGATTTGTATTATTCATATATGCACGGAATAAGTAAAATAGATAATGGAATCACATATTATTTTAATAATGCAAATGCAACGCTTGTTACATATATTGATGGACAAGTAAAGATAAAAGAAAAAATTATAATTACAGAAGAATGTAAGCATAAAATACAAAAGATAGTAATGGAAAATTATAAAGAAAACGTATTATATGAAAGTGATTTATTTAGTGTATGTTCATATGTAAAGGCTTTATAAAATAATAGATATTATAAAAAGGTGTCAAGAAGGAGAAGGGATGAAACCGATTATTTTAATGGGGACAGGAGAAGCAAGCAGAAAAATTATTAAGTCCTTAGAAGCGTGTTCAGGGATAAGGGTTCGATATTTATGTGATTTTAAAACTGTGAGGGTAGGAATAAAAATTGGTGGAATAGAAGTTATTTCAGTAGAAAAAATGGTTGAAATTTCTAAGGAATATGATGTTATATTAGCAAATTTTAAGGATGAAATAGCTTGGAAGAAAATAACGGAAGAAAACCATATTGATTACTTTGTTTGGAAAGAAAATGATAAAAAATCATATTTCTATAGAAAGGAATTTTTAATAGGGCAAGATGAATTTTTATTAGATAAATGGGAAAATGATTATGACTTGAAAAAGATAGTATACGATAGAGGAATGGGAAAATATCCAATTTATCGAATGGATTGTTATGATGTTGTAAATGCATCATTAATGGAGCTTTGCAAAAATGGTAATAAAGAAGGTTTCGATAAGTGGACTAGCGATTATTATGAACAGTTGGGAAGAAAAAAATTTTTGGATACTTTTTTTTATGTTAGACCAACATTACGTCTGATATGTAACATTATAAAAAAGAATGCACATAGAGGAAGCAAAGTTTGTGATATAGCATGTGGGAATGGCGAATTAGCAATTAATTTGTGTAATGAAAGCTTTGAAACATATGCAATTGATATTGGCACAAGTAAAATAGAATATTTAAAAAGTAAAAATATAAATGCATATCGGGGAACTGTTGAAAAAACACCATTTAAAAGTGACTATATGGACATTGTTATTGCAACTGAAATATTGGAACATGTGTATAATCCATTGGAGGTAATAAAGGAAATATATAGAATATTGAAACCCAAGGGAAAATGTTATATAAGCGTACCTTATATGAGAAACTGTGATTGTCAATCACATGTAAGACAGTTTGATATTACTGATATTTATACATTGGTTGTCAATAATGGATTTGAGGTTGAAAATGTTATATTAGTTCCATATATAAATAGTTCATATTTAGATAACATTTTTATATGTATAGTAAAAAATGAATAATTATGAAAGGGAATAGTATGAAGAATGTAAGAATTTTAACATATTGGGGGGTTCCGAATTATGGAGCGTGGACTCAGGCATATGCATTGAATAATATTATATCTTATTTATTAGAAGAAAATGGAGAACCCTATGATTGTAAGCATATTAATTATTTAGAAAAATCTCATTGGGAAATATATTATAAAAATGATAGAAAGTTATATAATAATTTTATATATAGTTGGAATACTATTCCGCATACAGAGGTATATACGAAGGAAGATTTAGAGAAGGAACACTTTGATATATGTATTACTGGTTCAGATTCAATATGGGCGTTGCCAGAAAGTCCATTAATAATACCAGATTATCATTTAATTGGTTATAATATTAATGCGAAAAATTTAAGTGCCTATGCGGCAAGTGCAGGAAGTAGTTCTTATATGAACTTTATAGGAAAAAAAGAAGTTATTAATGGATTAGAAAAGTATTCTAATATTTCAGTAAGAGATATGGAAACTTCCATCATGGTTAAGAATATTTTGAAAAAATCTGATATATCCATTGTGTTAGATCCAGCCTTATTATGGGATTTTAAAAAAGATAAAAATATATATGAATCTCAATATAGTAATTATATTCTTGTATATGGAGCTGAATGGACGAAAGAATTTATTGATAAAACAGTAAATCTTGCAAAAAGTAAAGGTTTGCAGCTTATTAGCGTAGGATACATAAATTCGTGGTGCGATATTAATTTTAGAATGTTGGAGTTAAGAACTAATGAATGGATAGGAATGTTTTCTAAAGCGGAATATATAGTTACAAGTACATTTCATGGATTAATGATTGGATTAAATTATAAAAAGCAAATTAAATTTTGTCAGGTTGATTTTGTCAAAAATAGATCAGAATTTTTAGTGAATGAATTGGGAATTCCGAATTTTGGAAAGTGCTATGAAGAAGAACTTAATTATTTAGAAATAGAACCACGTTTGGAATTGTTAAAGAAAGAATCAATTAAAATGTTAAAACAGATACTGGAAATTTAAATATGATGGGTGGGAATTACAAAATGCAAACATTAAAAAATAGCATACATTATGTAGCAGCAAGTAAAGATGAAGAAATCTTGAAAAATAGCTCGTCAGGAGGAATTTTTAGTGAAATAGCCTATTGTATTTTTAAAATGAATGGAGTAGTTTTTGGGGCAACTTTTGATTCAAATGAATATAAGATTGTTCATACAATGGTATCTTGTATGGAAGAGTTATCTAAAATAAGAAAATCAAAATATGTGGAAAGTGACTTTAAAAGAGTTGAGCCGGATATAGAAAGAAATATAGATAAGAATAGATACATTCTGTTTTCTGGAACACCATGTCAGGTGGAGTATATAAAAAGAAAGTATGGATATTATGATAAACTGGTTACCGTAGATGTTTTTTGTCATGGGGTAGCGGAAAGTGTGTATTTTAAAGATTATTTAAAGAGCCTTTCATCAGAAATTTTAGAGATTGATTTTAGAACACAGTCAAAAGAAAGACATAATTATGAGTTTGATATAATAGGAAAAGAAAAAAAGAAAATAGAGCATTGCGATTATTGTGAAAATATATTTACTAAGTTATATATAGACTCTGCTGTATTAAGAAATTCTTGCTTTAAATGTATGCTTAGTCAAAAACAGCATATATCTGATATAACATTGGGTGATTTTGATTTTCAAGAAGATGCTGAAAAAAGGGGCATAAATGTATTGCATCCATCTATAGTAGCTATAAACACGGAAAGAGGTGAAAAAATATTTGATTCTATCAGAGAAAGAATTTCATATGATATTTTGAATGACTTAGAAAAAATCAAATTTTATTATAGAGATCATAAAAAAATCAAAGGTGAATGGGGATATAATATAGAATGTAAAGAAAAATTTGTACAAGAATTACAAAAAATGGATTTCCTAAATGCAGCTTATAAATGTGGATTTCCAGACATATACGATTTATTGATTCAATTAGAGCAAAAAATGGGTGAATCTAAAAAATATTTAATTTATGGAGCCGGAGTAATTGCCCATAGATTCGAAAAAGCTGCAAAACAGTTGCATCCAGAGTGGGAATTACAAGGGAATATCGTATCAGATATTAAAAATAAATTGGAAAATAGTGTAGTGATTTCAGTCGATGAAATTTTTTTTGGGTGTAGTTATCCTATAGTTGTTGCAGTTAATGCTAAAAATAGAAAACAGATTGTTTCTGAATTAACAAAAAGAGGAATATATAATTATATTTGATGTTATTAATAAGGCAAAATGGCATATGGGAAGCAAACGAATATAGGAGTTATTATATTTAGTACTTGATATAAAAAATATATAAATGAGGATTGATATGAGATACATAATTTTTGGCGCTGGTAATATAGGTGAAGAAGCAGCAGAATTAGTTGGGAAAGAAAATATAAGTTTTTTTATTGATAATGATTTAGAAAAGCAAGGAACAGAAAAAGTAACGAAAAGAGTCTATTCATTTGATGAGGGAATAAAAGTCAGAACAGATGAACAAATAATGGTTGCTGTATCAGATGTTTATGAAAAGCAATTAGTAGAACAATTAAAAAAGAGTAATATTAAAAATTATTGTACATTGTCTGAAATAAAAAGAGATATTACTAAAGATAAAATATTAAGCAGACCTAATTATATAAATATATACAATAAAGCAATCCAATGGATAAAAACGAATTCGATTGAGGGAGAAGGTATTATAAACAATACGAAACTTCATAAATCATATCCAGAGGTTACAGGATATTATATTCCCACATTGATTCAGTGGGGGTATAGAAAACTTGCAGTGTCTTATGCAGAATGGTTATGTTCAATTCAAAAAGAAGATGGTTCATGGTATGATACGTTTAATGAATCTCCATATGTATTTGATTCTGCCCAAATATTAAAAGGTTTATTGAGTGTAAGAAATATTTATCCGGATAAAAAGCGTATTGATCGTGCGATAATAAATGGGTGTAATTGGATATTAAGTTGTGTATCTGAAGAAGGAAGGTTAAAGACACCTGATGAAACTGCATGGGGAGATGTATGTACAGAATTAATACATACATACTGTCTTTCCCCATTAATAGAGGCAGCAAATATTTATAATCGTAGAGAATATGAGAAAGCGGCACATAAGATACTAGAGTATTATAAAAAATATTATTACGATGATATTGTAAATTTTAATATGCTTTCTCATTTTTATGCCTATGTCATGGAAGCCATGATTGATATGGGAGAAATTAATTTAGCAGAAGAAGCCATGAAAAAAATTGAGGCAATACAAAAAGAAAGTGGTGCAGTACCGGCATATCGGAATGTTGACTGGGTATGTTCTACAGGCCTGTTTCAATTAGCCGTTGTTTGGTTTAGACTCGGTAATATAAAAAGCGGAAATAAAGCATTTTCATATGCATGCAAATTACAGAACAAATCAGGGGGCTGGTTTGGAAGCTATGTATCAGAGGAAAATTCAAATGAAATTAATACATATTTTCCAAGTGCTGAAATAAGTTGGGTGATAAAATACTTTCTAGATGCGTTGTACTATAAAAATAAATGTCAGTTTGAAATGCAGGCACCAATGTTTTTAGAACAATTAACGCTTGAAGATGGCAGATATGAGATTGTAAAAAAGGCAATATTAAGTAGTGGGGAGTTACAATATAAAGTCCTTGATGTTGGTTGTGGAAAAGGGAGATATTTGAAAAATTTAGCAACAGAATTACCAGCAAATAAGTACTTTGGCGTAGATATTTCGTTGACTGTTATGAAGTATTTTGAGGAATTTACCCAAATAGAAAAAAGACAGGGGAATTTGACAAATATACCATATGAGGATAATTACTTTGATATTGTTTACACCTGTGAGGCTTTAGAACATGCTATTGATATCACTTCAGCAATTAGAGAAATGGTGCGAGTTACAAGAACAGGTGGTAAAATTATTGTAATTGATAAAAATAAAGATATGTATGGATACTTTGATATTGAGGATTGGGAACAATGGTTTGACAAAGATGAATTAAAAAAACTTATGATGAATTATTGTACTGATGTTGAATATGTAGGTGATATCGATTATGATAATCAAAAATCGAATGGGCTTTTTGGCGCATGGATAGGAACGGTTATATAAAGATGAAAGTTCTTTCTGTATTTGGAACGCGACCGGAGGCAATCAAAATGTGTCCGGTTATAAAGGAATTAAATAAAAGAGTAGAAATAGATTCGAGAGTTTGTTTAACTGGACAACATGAAGAAATGCTGAATCAGGTAATGGATATTTTTGAGATAAAAGCTGATTATAATTTTCATATTATGAAAAAAAAACAGACATTATCAATGATTACAATTAGTATTCTTACAGAAATGGATAGAGTGTTAGAAAAGGAAAAACCAGAGTTACTTTTGGTTCATGGAGATACAAGCAGTTCATTTGCAGCGGCATTGGCAGCATTTTATCATGGTATTCCAGTGGGACATGTAGAAGCGGGACTTAGAACATATAATATGTATTCTCCATATCCAGAGGAATTTAATAGACAAGCGGTTGATTTGATTAGTAACATATACTTTGCACCCACAGAAAGGGCAAAGCAGCAGCTTATTAATGAGGGGAAAAATAAAACAAAGGTTTTTGTTACAGGAAATACAGTGATAGATGCATTAAAAACAACAGTTGCAGATAATTATCATAATGAAGTGCTTGATTGGGCGCAGGGAAGTAAGATTATACTGATGACAGCGCATAGAAGAGAGAACATTGGTGTTCCAATGGAGAATATGTTTCGTGCAGCATTGGAGATTGTTAACAGAAATCCAGATGTTAAGCTAATATATCCAATGCATAAAAATCCAAAAGTCAGAGAAATTGCTTATGAGATTTTAGGAAATCATAGTAATATTAAGTTAATAGAGCCGTTAGATGTGTATGATTTTCATAATTTTATGGCGAATAGTTATTTAATACTTACGGACAGCGGTGGAATTCAGGAAGAAGCCCCTTCGTTAGGAAAACCGGTGCTTGTTATGAGAGAGACAACAGAAAGACCGGAGGGTGTAGAAGCCGGAACACTTAAATTGGTTGGAACGAATGAAAAAAATATTGTTGATGAAACAGAAAAGTTACTATTTGATGAGGCTTTGTATAAAAAAATGAGTAATATAAAAAATCCATATGGAGATGGGCATGCTTCAGAAAGAATAGTTGATATTATTATAAATTGTTTTAAGGAGAGGTAAAATGCCGAAAGTTTCCATTGTTTTACCAGTATATAACGGAGAAAAGTACTTAAGAGAATCGTTAGATAGTATATTAACTCAAACATTTAGTGATTGGGAATTGATTATTGTAAATGATTGTTCAACAGATGGAACACAGAATATTATTGAGGAGTATGTATCTAAAGATTCAAGAATAAGGACTATAAAAAATAGTATTAATCAGAAATTGCCAGAGTCATTAAATATAGGATTTAGGATATCAACGGGAGAATATCTCACATGGACATCTGATGATAATATGTATAGACCAGAAGCACTTGAGGTTATGACAAATTACTTAGACAGGGAAAAAGATTGTTATATGGTATGTACAGCAATGGATATAATTGATTCATTAGGAAATTATGTGCAGAGAAGTTGTAATTATAACTATGAGCAAATGCTTTGTAATAATTGCGTAGGTGCATGTTTTATGTATAGAAGGGCAATTTTACAAGACATTGGGGAGTATGATACAAATAGGTTTTTAGTAGAAGATTATGATTATTGGTTAAAAATTTTATTTCATTATGGAAAAATAGATTTTATAGACAGGGTGTTGTATAGTTATCGTTCGCATGAAAATAGTCTTAGTGGCAAACGGTTGCATGACATAAATATAGAATTACTAAAGCTAAGGAAAGTATATATCAATGAGATCTTTCAAGGATTAGCTGGGAGAAAAGACTTATTATGCCAGATTTATTATGAATTTGCATTTCAAAATAGCCTAGATGAGAAAATAAAAAATAAAATTATTAATATTGTTACAGAGATAAAGATAGTCTGTGAATGTGAAATGACAGGTAAAGTAATTGTGTATGGGGCTGGAAATTATGGAAAAAAGGCATATATGAAATATCAAGATAGAATAGTTTATTATGCTGATAGGAATTGCAATTTGGTAGGACAATATATAAATAATGTGGAGATAATTTCATTAAAGAAGATGTTACTATTACAGAAGGTGTATTCAATTGTAATTGCAGCAGGCCCTGACAAAATATATGATTTTTTAACAGTTTTAAAATTGCATGGAATAAAAAAATGCTTTATTTTTCAACCTGAAGACGGAATATAATAAATAATATTCGTACAAGACATAATGGTATTATATATGGAACGTTATCGCCAATGTCGAAATATTATATCGAAAATTTGTACAGTAATCAGGATGCAGGAATAAACAGTCATAGTGAAGTAGATATTTTTTTTAGCCCCTTAGAATGGATGGTGCATATTGGATTGACAATCGCCGAGATGCATTTGAATCCTGATCGTGTTTATCATATGATAATGAGGGATTTATGTCAATTAATAAAGCTGAATTAAATAAGGAAAAGAGAAAAATAGAACAGTATATAGAGACAATGATTTATAAGAATTTTTAGAATTGTTAAATGTACAAGGAGATTGTTGCTAATGGAAAAGGTAAAATGTAGGTATATTTTCTGGGGAATGGGAAAGTATGGACAGCTAGCAATAGAAAAATATAGAGAATTACATTTAAAAGAAGAAAACATTTTAGGTGTGTATGATTCAAAAAAACAGGGCGAGTACTGTGGATATCCGATTATAAAAATAGATGAATCAGAGTATAAACAGGAAATATTAATTATTACGGTAGATAATTCATGGCTTATTTCTGAAATCTATAATAAAGCAAAAAAATTAGGATATAAAAATATTTTTTGGTTTACAGGAATAAAACAGGGGACAAGAGGTGATTTTCTCGAAGATTTTTGTGTGGATTGCAGTAGTTGGGGAGAATTGGTATTACCACAAGCAGAAATACATGTTGTAGATTTTTGCAATTTGAATTGTAAAGGGTGCGCACATTTTTCACCAATATTTGAAAAGAAGATGCCGGGGACCCAGTCACGAATTTATGATATTGAAATGTTGAAAAGCAAATTCACGCATATTATTAAATTTTATTTATTAGGTGGAGAACCGTTTTTAAATCCTGAAATTATTACATATATTGAAAAAAGTAGGCAAATACTGCCGAATACAATGATTCAAATAGTGACAAATGGATTATTGATTCCAAGTTTAAAACCAGAGGTTTTTGATGCAATAAGAGAAAATAATATTATTATTAGTATATCAGAATATGAACCAACACATACTATAATTGGTAAAATAGAAGAAATATTAACGAAAAATAATATTTCATATGTTATTAGACCATATGATTCAAAGAAAAAGTTTATTAAACCATTGTCATTGAGTGAAAATAGTATGTATGAGAAAAAATGTATATCAGATGGCTGTATTAATATTTATAATGGTATGATAGCACGTTGCCCGACATTAATGTATATTGATGAATTTAATAAAGTATTTAATACAGAATTACCAAATCAAGGAATTTATAGTTTGTCAGAAGTATCAGGTGAACAGATATTGAAATTAATGCAGCAAAAAGTTCAGCTTTGTGAGCATTGTATAGACAATGTAATAGAGTGGTCTAGATGTGAAAGAATACCAGTGATTGAAGATTTTGCAGAGAGAGATTAATAATATGAAAAAGAATACACCAATGTTAAGTATAATTGTACCAGTGTATAATTGTGAAAAAACAATTGAAAAGTGTGTGGATAGTATATTAAAACAGAATTATTTAGATTTTGAGTTAATATTGATAAATGATGGTTCCACAGACAATACATTGGAAAAGTGTATGCATTATGTTCAAATCGACGATAGAGTGAAGTTGAGAACGCAGAGTAATAAAGGCTTGATATCTGCAAGAATGGCAGGCGTTAATATGGCTTTAGGAGATTTGATAGGCTTTGTAGATGGAGATGATTGGATAGAAAAAGAAATGTATGCGGAATTAATTAAGATATATATGGAAACAGGAAGTGATCTGGTTTCATCCGGAATATATCGTGATTACGCAGCTGATGGCTATACGATAGAAGTATGTGACAATTATGAGCAGGGACTATATTGTGATTTAAAAAACCAGATATATCCAACGATGCTTTGGAATGATGATAAATCAGATTTTGGATTGTATTGTACGTTAGTGAATAAAATATACAGAAAGCAAATTCTACAGGACGTTTATAAAACAATTGATACAAGAGTTTTTTATGGAGAAGATTGCCTAACGTTATTTTCATACATTATGAAAATATCTAGTATGTATATATTAAAAAAGTCATTTTATCACTATAATATTCTGAATGGTTCTATGTGTAGGAAAGAGAATGAAGGACTTGCATTAAATACATATTATTTATACAAAGGATTGGAAAAAATATTTTCAAATCAAGGTGAATTAAGATATTTATTACTTAGACAGTTAAGAAGATATATATTAGAAGTCGAAAGTCATACTTTGAAAATGCTTTATAATATTAGTGTAGATTCTATGGGAGTATGGAATTATGATTATCCGGAATTAAAGCATAAGAATGTGGTATTATATGGTGCAGGAGGGAGTAGTGCTGCACTATATAAGTATTTACAAAATCAATGCAATGTAGTGGCTTGGGTGGATAAATATCCGGAAGATAAAGATAAATTATGTCTTCATAAAATTTTACCGGCAGTAGTAATAGAGCAGCTTCAATATGATTATATTGTGATTAGTGTTTTAAAAGAAGAATTAGCATTCAGTATAAAAAGAGAGTTGATAGAGAAGTATAAAGTTCCAGATGAAAAGATATTGTGGAAAGAAGCAGAACATATTTCAATATTTGACAGTTTGTAGATTTTGGATAGTAATAGAAAATGGGGAGTAATAATGCTAAAATTATTGTATTTTGAACTCAAAGAACTAGCTGAATATATAAGAAATACCAATGAAAAAGTATATATATATGGCGCTGGTATGATAGGGAGAATCGTTATTCCTGATTTTTTAAAGAAATATGAAATAGAGGGATATGTAAAAGCGTATATTGACATTGAACCACAAAAGCATGGTATATATATAAATATTGGAAATAGTAAAATAATGATACATTCAACGGATTATTTGAATACTGTTGATAGGGATGGTCTGATTATTATTACAAACAGTCATTACAGTCCCATTGTCGAATTACTTGATACAATGAAGAATTTAGATGGTGTTGATGCGGTTATTTTCCCGGTACTTCAGACACAGCAGTTAAAAAAGCAGAATTTATTATCAATGTATGGCGTTGTAAAGGATTATTCAAAAGAACTAATTCCAAAGGTAATTCATTACTGCTGGTTTTCGGGTAAAGATATGCCAGATTATCTAAAAAGATGTGTAGATAGCTGGTATCGGTTTTGCTCGGATTATGAAATAAAACGGTGGGATGAAAGTAATTATGATGTTAGTAAGAATTTATACATGAAACAAGCGTATGAAGCAAAAAAATGGGGGTTTGTGCCGGATTATGCCAGACTGGATATTCTGTATAATTATGGTGGATTTTATTTGGATACTGACGTTGAATTAATAAAGCCATTGGACAGTTTAAGAGGTCAGGGAGCATTTTGTGGCGTAGAAAAGTGGGGGAACATTAATCTAGGAGGATGTAGCGGAGCTATAAAGCACCATCCGATGTTGAAAAAACTATTGGATTATAGAAAAAATATTGCGTTTATTCGTGATGATGGAACGTTTAATCTTGAAACTTGCGGCGTATATGAAACAAAACCGTTTATTGAGAATGGAATGACAGTAGATAATACCGTTCAGAGAATTAATGGTATGACAGTATTCGCATCAGAGTATTTTCATCCATATGACTATATGAGTGGAGAAACAAATATCACGGATAATACTTATTCGATACATCATTTTAATGGCGGCTGGCTGGATGAAAAAAGAAAAGAAGAAAGAAGAAAAACTGTACAGGCATATGAAAAAATATTGAAAAGGATGCAGGTATAACATATGGACGAAATGTTAATTAGTGTAATTGTTCCAATTTATAATGCTGAAAAATATTTGAAGATATGTATTGATAGTATAATAAATCAGTCATATTATAACATCCAAATTATTTTAGTAGATGATGGCTCTGAGGACAATTGTCCGGCTATATGCGATGAATATGCACAATTGGATACGAGAATTATAGTGATACACAAGAAAAATCAAGGCCTGGTGTTGGCAAGAAAAAGTGGACTGCAAATTGCAACAGGAGAATATATTACATTTGTAGATGCAGATGATTATATTGATATAGATACATATGAAAAAATAGTAAATAACATAAATTATGATATGCCGGATATCATAGCTTATGATTTAATTGAGGAGTATTCAGACAGGACTGTAAAAAAAGAAAATCAATTTTCAGCAGGTTTGTATAAAGAGGAACAGTTAAAAGAAAAAATTTATCCGAAAATGTTAAGCACAGGAGTTTTTTTTGAATATGGAATATTGCCCAATCTAGTTTGTAAATTTATAAGAAATGATTTTGCTAAAAAAGCGGGAATTGAAGTGAATGGTGAAGTGCGTTTTGGAGAGGATGCAGATGCCACGTTTCAATATATGGCAAAAGCTCAGTCTGTCCAGATTATTCATTATGCGCCGTATCATTATTGTAAGCGAGAGGGAACGATGGTACAGGCATCAGTTAAAAAAGAATGTATAAAGTATCTGCAAAGTGATTTGGAAAAAACTTTTTTTGAAGCCGGAATATATGAAACGATGAAGAATCAGCTGGCTGACTATATAAATTTTGTTACTTTGTTAAAAAATCCGCAGGCAGTATTGGAGCATACGGAGATATTTACGAATACTAAAGTGGCATTATATGGGGCGGGAGGATTCGGACAGGCAGTGTTAAAACAGTATTCAGATTCAATATCACTTGTGGCAGATTCTAATTACATTAAATTTAACAATATTTCAAGTCCAGTGATTTCGCCGGAAGAATTAGTGAGCAGGCAGTCGGAATTTGATAAAGTCTTTATTACAATATTAAATATAAATTTATGTGAAAAAATCAGAGATTCACTTCTTGCGATGGGATTGAAAAAAGAAGTGATATTTTATAGTGTGAAGGGATGATTTGATGAGTGTAGAAATTATTATTTATGGAGCAGGAGAGAGAGGAAAAGGAATATATAATTTTTTTGAACAGTATAATCAGGAAACAATGATTAAGGGATTTTGTGATGAAAATTATAAAGAAATTCGGGAAATAAAAGGCAGGAAAGTTGTTGGATTTGAAGAAGCAGTAAGTTATAAACTTCCGTTTTTAATATCTATAACAGATGAAAAAATTGTGAAGCAAGTAAAAAACAAGATAGATATGGCGGGGGGAATAGTTTTGGATTTTGCCAATATAGCTAGTCTATGGGGTAAGGATAGAAATATTATTAATCGTGATTTTTGTGCATCTTTTGTAAATGCGCCCCATGGAAGAAGTTTTATGAGTAAAGAAGTGTTCGCGTATTTGGCATATCGTGCGGGGTTTAATATATTAGAACAAAAGATAATTGATTGGGAAATAAAAGATTTAGACTGCATTTCTTTGATACAAAAACCTTATATAAAAAATAGTAAGTGATATTGAAAAAGTTGAATGTGTTTGCGTAATTTGCTTAATATAAGGAAGGTATAAAATGAATTTTGAACTAACAGCCTCAATGATGTGTGCCAATTATGGCAATCTTGAGCAGGAAGTGATGGCATTAGAGGAAGGCGGAATTGATTCGTTTCATATAGATATTATGGACGGAAGATATGTTCCGAATTTTGCGATGTCGTTAAATGATATGCGTTATATTGCGGGAGCGACAAGCAAGCCGCTTGATGTGCATTTGATGATTGAACACCCGAATAACCATATTAATTTATTTTTGAAAAATTTAAGAAAAGGTGATACGGTCTATATTCACCCAGAAGCGGAGTATCACCCGTCAACCACCTTGCAGACAATTATTGATGCGGGCATGGTGCCGGGCATTGCGATTAATCCGGGTACATCCGTTGAAACGGTGTTTGAAATGCTCCGGATTGTCAAAAAGGTGCTTGTGATGTCGGTGAATCCCGGAAATGCCGGACAGATGTATCTGCCGTATGTCGGCAAAAAGATTACGAAGCTTTTGGCATTAAAAGAAGATATGGATTTTGAAATGTACTGGGACGGTGCGTGCAGTGCCGAGCGGATTTTAGAATTTGCGCCAAAGGGCATGAAAGGGTTTGTGCTGGGAACAACGCTGCTGTTTGGAAAGGACAGACCTTACGGTGAAATTTTGCGGGATATCCGGGATTTGCGGCTATGAACATAGCACTGATTTTATCCGGCGGAGTCGGCAGCAGGCTGGGGGCGGATATTCCAAAACAGTATATTAAAGTTGGAAACAGAATGATTTTGTCATATTGCGTGGAGCAGCTTTCTATGCACCCGCAGATTGATGCGATTCAGATTGTAGCGCAGGAATCGTGGCGCGAGCCGGTTTTGGAGTGCGTTGCGGCATATGATAGCAGAAAAAAGTTTAAGGGCTTTTCAGAGCCGGGTGAAAACAGGCAGCTTTCCATCTGGAACGGTCTGAGGGATATTTTTACCTATGCGAAAGCAGAGGATACGGTATTAATTCATGATGCGGCGCGTCCATGTCTGTCAGAAGCATTGATTACGGAGTGCCTTGGCGCATTGGAAGGACATGACGGAGTACTTCCGGTGCTGCCGATGAAAGACACGGTTTATTTAAGCCGTGATGGAAAAAGTGTGTCATCGTTATTAAACAGGCAGGAAATCTTTGCAGGACAGGCACCGGAACTGTTTGTGCTGGGGAAATATTATCAAGCCAATCAATGCCTGCTTCCGCATAAGATTTTGAAGGTCAATGGTTCGACTGAACCGGCAATTCTTGCCGGAATGGATATTGCGATGATACCGGGCGATGAAAATAATTATAAAATTACAACAGGTACGGATTTAAAACGTTTCAGGGAATACATAGAGCAAAAGAGCATATAATCGGAGGAAAGTTCACAATGAAAGCATGGGTGCTGGAAGATGTCGGCGATATTCAATATAAAGAGGCTGCAAAACCTCACATTTCGGAAAATGAAGTGTTAGTGGCAGTGAAGGCGGCAGGTATCTGCGGTTCGGACATTCCGCGGATTTATCAGACAGGGGCGCATCAGATGCCGCTGATACCGGGACACGAATTTTCAGGTCAGGTGGTACAGACCGGTGAAAATGCCGATGTAAAATGGCAGAATAAGCGGGTCGGCATTTTTCCGTTAATTCCGTGCCGTAACTGTATTGCGTGTCAGAAAGGGCAGTATGAGTTGTGCAGAAATTACAGTTATCTCGGTTCCAGACGGAACGGCGGATTTGCGGAGTATGTCGCAGTGCCGGAGCGCAACCTCATTGAACTGCCGGAAAATGTTTCATATGAGGAAGCGGCAATGCTTGAACCGATGTCGGTGGCATGCCACGCACTGCGCCGTGTGAAAGCATCATCAAGCGATACAGTTGCAGTGTGCGGTCTGGGAACGATTGGAATGTTTATTGTCATGCTTTTATTGGAACGGAATGTGAAAAATCTGCTGGTAATCGGTAATAAGGCATTTCAAAAAGAAAAGATTTTAAAGCTTGGTATCAAAGAAGAACAGTATTGTGACAGTAAAACCGAAAATGTAGAGGCATGGCTGGATAAAAAGACCGATGGAATCGGAGCGGACGTCTTTTTTGAATGTGTAGGTAAAAATGAAACCTGTTCGCTTGCTATAAATCATGCGGCACCCGGCGGAAAGGTCTGTCTGGTGGGAAATCCGTATTCGGACATGCTGCTTGATAAGCAGGCTTATTGGAAGATTTTAAGAAACCAGTTGACGGTGACAGGAACGTGGAACTCCTCTTTTACAGGAGAAGTAACTGATGACTGGCATATGGTGGTGCATTTGTTAAAGGAAAAAAAGATTGACCCGGCGCAGTTTATTTCACATCGTTACAGACTGGAAGAATTAGACCGGGGCTTTGAAATTATGCGGGATAAATCGGAAGATTATATAAAAATTATGGCGGTTATGGAATAAGCGGCTAAAGTGGATTTGAAACATTTCAGGCGGACAGTAAAAACGGATTGGGCGAAAGAGGCAGAGCAGATGAAAGAAATTTCAATGGATTTTTTCAGGGACGAAGTAAGAAACGGATTTTTTATTCCGACAGCTGTAAAACAGGCATGGGCGGCGCAGCTGCAGGTATTAGATGTAATTGATACCATTTGCAGGAAGCATGGTATTACATATTTTGCGGACTGGGGGACAATCCTTGGAACCGTGCGCCACGGCGGCTATGTGCCGTGGGACGATGATATGGATATCTGCATGAAAAGAGAGGATTACACGCGGTTTAAAGAAGCCGCAAAGACAGAACTGCCAAAGGATTTCCGGATTCATGACTATGAACATCAGGAAGACCATTGGTTGTTTTTGTCGCGCGTTGCCAACAGCGTCCATATCAATTTTGAGCCGGAGCATATGAAGCAGTTTCACAACTTTCCGTACATAGCCGGGATTGATATTTTTGTACTGGATTACCTGTATAAAGACGAACAGCAGGAAAAACAGCGCTGTGAGGAAGTCAAACACATTATCGCGGTTGCGGACAGCATTATTGCGGGAGAGATTGCACAGCCGGTAAAAGAAGCCAATCTGATTCAACTGGAAGAGAAATATCATAAAACTTTCAACAGAAAACTGGACAACCGTCATATGGGAATTGAATTGTATCGTCTGGCAGAGGAACAGATGGCGCGTGTGTCAGAGGAACAGTCCGACAGAATGGCACAGATTTTTCCGTTGGGTTTATTGGGCAATCGTGGGCAGGATAAAAAATATTATGAGAAGTTTGTACGTCTTCCGTTTGAAGATACGACAATGCCTGTACCGGCAGATTATCACAGGATTTTAAGCGATAAATACCATGATTATTTTAAAATCCACAAGGTCTGGAATGGGCATGATTATCCGTATTTTGAGGGACAGCGTAAAAATCTGCAGGCAGTTGCGGACTTTAAACTGCCGGAATTTACATTTAACAGTGCAATGCTGCGCCAAAATACCAAAGAAATGAAAAATCCCGATACCATGCAGAACATTGCCGCAGAAGCACTGTTAAATATTGAAAAATTGCATAAAGCGTTTATAGAGGAAATTCAGGGAAAAACAGGAAACGCTGTTGTGGCGGTTAACGCAGGGCAGAGAACGGGCAAATTATCAGCAGACAGTACGGCACAGCTGTTGGACACACTGGCGCAGTGTCAGGGTGTTGCGATTGATTTGGGCAATTTCATTGAGCAAATGAAAGGTGAGCAGCATCCGTCAGCAAAGGTGTGTGTTGCAACATTAGAAAAATACTGCGAGAAAATTTTCAATGCTTATAATAAGTTATCTTTGATTAATGAGCAGCCGGAAGAAAATCCACAGATTGATAATGGAACGCAGGCAGGAACAGCGCAGGCGGTTTGGACAGACAAGATTCAGTCAGAATCAGATTTGTATGGCTGCGAAGAATTACAGCAGGCATTTGTTCAGATGAAACAGACGGTTGAAAGTGAAATTATCCATAAAAAGCTGGTTGCATTTTTGCCGGACAACCCAAAACGATGGAAAGAAATGCAGGCGCTATATGATTATTACAGACAGCAGGAAAATACAGAAGTCTGCGTAATTCCACTGCCGTTGTTTGCCAAAAATCTGTACGGAGAGATTGTGGCAGAACAGGACGAATACGATAAGAATGATAAGAGGGGCGAATACCCGGCTGATTTGAATATCATTCCGTGGCATACAGTTCAGATGCAGTCGTATGAATTTGCGGCGATAGTGATTCAGAATCCGTATGATGCCGAGAATCCGTATCTGACGGTTCCGCCGGTATATTATGCAAAGCAGCTTCAGCAGTATACAGACTGTCTGATTTATAAGATGCCGCAGGGGGTCAATGATTTTACGGAAAATGATATTACCGATATATATGGGCTGAAATACAGTCTGACTGTACCGGGCGCGATGTATGCCGATAAGATTTTAATCAAATCGGGTGCGATGAAGGAACTGTTTGTAAATCATCTGACCGCATTTGCAGGAAAGGGTACGAGAGCAGTCTGGAATGAAAAAATAGAAACAATCGGTGCATTTACGGGAACAGAAGATTTGAAAGAGAACCGGGAAGACGGCGCACAGGCAGACAGAACTGGACAAATGCAGACGGAACAGAAAAAAACACTTTTATACTGCATTGGTGAAAATGAATTTTTTGAAAATACAGCCGCGGCACTTGATAAAGTAAAAGAGCGGCTTGACGTTATTACTCAATATCCGGATTCATTCAAAGCCGCGGTGTGTCTGTATCCGTATGATATTGCAATGTGGGACATTGTATCAGAGCAGGAAAAGGAGAACATTGTTCAGGTTTTAAAAGAATATCAAAAGAATAAGAATATTGAGTTTCTGTCAGAGGATACGATTGACATCGACCGCATGACCGCCTATTATGGCAGTCCGTCTCCGCTGATCTGCCGATTTGTGAAACAGCACAAACCGGCGATGGTGTCGGAAAGTTCATTTGAATAATTGATACCATATATGACACCACGTATAATATAGAGATGAGGGGTGTATGCCGATTACGATACCAAAGCATGAGCCAATCAAGAAAATATATGTAGAAATGGTAAGGCAGATTGTGGAAAGTGAGGCGAAGAATGATGAAGACCATCGCGGAGAAATCATGATTATCTTTGCCGGATATACCAAAAAGATGGAGGAATTCTTAAAGACCAATCCGGGACGGACTTCCCGTGTTCCGAACAAATTTGTCTTTGAGTCGATGAAGCTGCATATGCTGATTTAGTAAAGAATAACTACAGATTCACTTCAGACCACAGCAACGGACGATGGGTAAGAAACTTAAATGAAGAACTGATTATGGTGCTGTCAGAGCGGGTTGCACATGCACAGGATGGCAGCGACAAGATAGTTGCAGATGAAAACGGATATGCAGTACCGCCAGCCAACAGCTGATTCTAGATTCGATAAAATTTATAAAAGGGCAGTAAATAGTAATTAATATAAGTTATTAACGAGGAGAAAATATATATGAAAAAACAAAATGTAATATTATGGGGAACTGGAAATTATGGGGCAAGTAAGTATCTTAAAGAGATGATAGAAAGAGATTATAATATCACAGGTTATTGTGATTCTAATCAATTAAAACAGGGGACATTATTAAATGGAAAAGAAGTGTTATCTCCTAATGAAGTTTGTATATTATGTGATAAAAAGGAAGTTGATCAAATATTTATTATGGTAAAAGACGATAGTATTTGTGAAGAAATAGAGAAAAAGATAGTAGGATTTAATACAGGGGTACAATATAGCAGATATAAGGATATTCGAGAAATTTTTGAAAATAGAATTTTAGATGATAAAGAAAAAAATATGAGATATATATGGAATATCGATTATTTTAAACAATCTGAAATTTGGGTGGACAATTTAATGTCTGAAGTTAAATTTTGGATTAATGATGTGGCAAAATCGACAGGGATTAATCATTCAAATTATGAATATCGATGTAAGAATAAAAAGTTTAATAATGAAAGTATGAGGGAATTTGACGATTATGAAAAATATATAGAATCACTAGATGCTCCATCAATTATGGATATTGGTTGTGGTCTAGCACCTAGATTTGGAAATCTTCTCTCAAATGGAAAAAATGTACGAATTATCAGAGTTGATCCTCTTTCATTTTTTTATAATAAAATAAATGAAAGATATGCTAAAGGTGAATTAGACAAATGCCAATTTGGTATGTTTGAATACGCTGCACAGTATTATAGTGAAGGGAGTATGGATTCTGTAATAATAAATAATGCACTAGACCATTGTATAGATCCTTATAAATCAATTCTTGAATTACTAACTGTTTTAAAGAATGATGGTGTGATATATATGAAACATAATCGTGCAGAGGGAATAAATAATGGATATTGTGGATTACATCAATGGAATCTGGACTATAATTCTCAAGGGGATTTTTTGATTTGGAACGATGAAAATGCAATTAACATAACTCAACAATTGAAAAATATTGCAGAAGTTCACATAGAGTGTAACTCAAATGCAGATCGAAATGCTCAATATGTGGTTACAAAAATTAGGAAAATAAAAAAATTCAATTTATATGAATATATATCTGAGCAAGATGAAATAAATGGATTATCATATATTAATATGAAATTATTTGAATTTATTTCTAGATTAGATATAAATGAAGTATTTAATAAATTGCTCCAGGATGAGGAAATTGAATATGAAAAATAATCCATGTATAAGTGTAATCGTTCCCATATATAATGTTTAACTATATTTGGAAGAATGTATTAATAGTATATGTAATCAAACATATAATAATCTACAAATAATTCTAGTTGATGATGGATCAACGGATAACAGTCTAACAATATGCAGGCAATATCAAAAAGAAGATACAAGGATACGGGTAATACATCAGGAACATGCAGGACCTGTTGCAGCAAGAAAAACCGGAATAATGAAGGCAACAGGAGAATATATTACGTTAGTGGATGGCGATGACTGGATTGAAAAAAATACATTTGAAATTCTAATAAAAGAATCTGATTTTGAAGATATTCTAATGTATGGATTACAGGAAGATTATGGATATAAAGTAATAGATAAAATAAATCAAATAGATCCAGGGCAATATGAAGGTAATCAAATAGAAAACATAATATCTAAAATGTTGTGTGGTGATACTTTTTTTGAATTTGGAATATTACCTAATTTGGTATGTAAATTAATAAAAGCCAGCCTGCTTAAAAGAGTTTCAAAGAATATCGAAAATGAAATTACCATTGGTGATGACGCTACTTTTTCATATTCATCCATTGCTGAGGCTAAGACTATACGTAATATAGATATAATGCCATATCATTATATTCAGAGAAATAACTCCCTTATGAGAAGAAATGTTTCTGTGGAAAGTATTGCAGCACTATATAAAAGTATGCTCAAAATCTCTGTTCCAGAGAGTGTGCGTGTACAGTGGGAAAAGCAGTTACAAGCATATATGACATTCATTTTACAATTAAAGAGCACAGATACTTTTATACAAGTATCTTCTTTTTATGAACAATTCCGAAGGAAAAAAGTTGTAATATATGGGGCGGGAAATTATGGACTGACTATTTACAATATTTTGCATGAGAAATTATCGTCGGAAATAGTTGGAATTGTTGATAGAGATTATCAGCAAATTAATAAAAAATATCCAGAAGTTATGGCACCTGAGAAGATTGTGACCATGGATTACGATATAGTGTACATAGGTATTTTGAATGAAAAAATATGTGAAATGGTTAAGGAAAACCTTAAAGAAATGGGAATAGAGGAACAAAAGATAATTTATTTTAAAATGCAGGATGTTAAAACTGAGGATGTACGAAAAACGTTGGAGAGTATGGATAAATGAAAAAACTTATATTGTTCGCTACCGGAAAGTGGAATCAATGGGATTTTGGAATTTATCAAAAATATTAATACACAAGATGAGTTCTATAAAAAATTTTCGCCGGGGAATATACGAAAATGGCTTTTTAGATTTTTACTTAAAGAAAATCCGTTACAGGATGTGTTAGTACTAATGAATATACCAATTAGCAACATTTCTAATTATATCAGTGATGAAGAAATGATAGAATTTACTACAGACAAACTTTCAAAGGGGAAAAAATATCTGCTTGAGGATTTTATGAATGATGTTGAAAAATTATTATAATGGATTGAATTCTAACAAAATCCTACTTTTTACAACCCGACAGTTATGCTACCACAGCGCCGGATTTTTTGCGGCGCAGCTGGCAGATGCACTTGAAAAAGCGGGATATATTTGCGAAATGTGCGAAATCCCGGAAGACGGCATCGCTGGAGAAATGCATGAGCAGGCAGTGCCGGCAAAAGATACGGCGGGAGAGATTTCGCCGCAGGCAGCAGCCGTGCTGGAGCGCTATATCGGAAAAGAATATGCGGCAGTCATTGACTTTAATTCCAAGCTGCCGCGGCTGATGTGTGATGATGCCACCTATTATCTGGACACCATTCAGGCACCGTTTTTTAACTACATTTTAGACAATCCGCTGTACCATCATGCAACGTTGCAATGTCCGTTACAGCGATATCATGTCCTGTTAGTCGATGAAGAACACGCCGCTTATGTACGGAAGCATTATCCGCATATTCAGGGTACGCATATGCTTTCGCTTGGTGCCAATGAAGCGGTTATCGGAAAAACTTTTGAGCAGAAGCAGGAAAATGTATTATTTATGGGAACATACCGCAGACCGGAAGTCTATCTGGAGCAGATTCGCAGTCAGGATACGCAGGCGCAGAAAGAAATGCTGCAAATGATTGAGCGGATTCAGGCAGAGCCGGATTTATCGGTGGAACGCGCATTGAGAGCCGTTTTAGAGGAAGAAGGCAGACAGATTTCAAAAGAAGAATTTGCACTGTTGATGAACAGGTATTATCCGGTGGAAATGTATCTGCGCAATGCTTACCGGGAACAGCTGGTAACGGCACTCATAAAGGCAAAAATCCCGGTAAGAATTGTAGGCGACTGGTGGGAGCAGTACGCATATGCCGGTGCGCAAAATGTGCAATTGGAGCGGCCTGTTGCATTTGACCGTTCATTTGACAAAATTGCGGGAAGCGCCGTGATGGCAGATTCGTCCCCGTTTTTTAAAATGGGAATCCATGACCGTGTGTTTGCGGGCATGGCAAACCATACAGCGGTTCTGACTGATGAAAGCCCTTATAGAAAAAAAGTCTTCGGAACAGGACAGCATATCCTTGATACGGACTGCCCGGTTGTTTTGTATTCACCGGCAAATCCACAACAGGCATGTGATATGGCAGAAGAATTGTTGATAAACCGCGGCAGGCGTAAAGACCTTGTGGATAAAGCGTATGAAATGTATCAGAAAGAATTTACATGGAATAAAGTAGCGGAACGATTTGTAAAGCTTTTGACAGAATAATTTACAAGAACCTTTAATAAGTGTTATAATAAAACACAAATGATATCAGGGTCAAAAAGTCTAAATCCACATGAGCTTGCTCATAGTTTTGGGTTTATGCCCCCAACATCACATAAAGGTATGTGATAAAAATACATTGTCGGAGGACGGATTATGCAGGATACGAATTCGATTTACGGGCTGTTAAAAGAAAGCGCAGAAAAATATGCCGGGAAAACAGCCGTTTTATATGATACATTTGCAGGAAGCTATGAAAAGCTGTTTCGGGATGTGACCAATAAGGCAATTCATTTGCAGCATTTTGAGGGAAAGCGGGTTGCACTTTGCGGACCGTCATCATACCGGTGGATTGTCAATTTATTTGGTATTATTCTGGCGGGAAAAGATGTTGTGCTGGTGGACTCCTTTCTGCCGCATAAGGAACGGGAAAGCCTGCTGGAAAAAGTAGGGGTGGATTACATTTTATCTTCTACCAATCAGTACATCCTTGCAGACAGTCATGCCATCATGATACCGGGGGCAGAAAAAGATGATGTTGAGGGAGAATATAATCCGCAGACACCGGAAGGAAACGTATTGGTATTTACGGCAACAGATAAAGAATCTGATAAAGCGGTTGTGCTGACCACACAGAATCTGATGTATACGGTGAATGCAATGAATCATCACTGCTATTGCAGCGAGCATGACAGAGTGCTGGCACAGACTATGCTGTTTCATATTTTCGGACTGGTTTACAGTCTGTTGTGGCCGTTGGCAAACGGCGCGTGTGTATGTGTCGGACGTGGACTGCGTCATATTGATGCTGAAACCTATTATTACAAGACAACGATTCTGCCGGGTACACCGTCGATGATTGAATATTTAAAGAGAATCAAGGCATTTAATCCGGAACTGCGTACCATTGTAATCGGCGGCGCACCGAGCAGCTATAAGTTATTTGAAAATTTAAAAGACCGGAATTACAACGTGTATACAATATATGGCATGGCAGAGTGCAGCGGTGGCATTGCGGTGAACCGTGAAATGGACGGCTCATATGAATTATATGATGATGAGGCAGTACAGTTAGGTGCAGACGGAGAAATTTTAGTCGGCGGGCACTGTGTAATGAAAGAGTACGACAAAGATGAACAGACGACAAAAGAAGTTTTAAAAGATGGTATGTTCCATACCGGTGATTACGGCAGGATGAACTGCCATGGCAGACTGGTAATTACAAAGAGAAATCCGGGCGTACTGCAGCTGCCAACCGGTGAAAAAATCTGCCGCCGGGTAATTAATGAGGAAATTACGGCAATTCACGGTGTTGCGGAAAGCTATCTGACAATGGACGGGGACAAGCTCACCATTGTAATCGTACCGATTGATAAAGAGATGACAGCAGACCGTATGAAGAAAAAGATTGACAAATACAATGAAAAGAAAGGATATCGCTGGGAAATCCAGAAAGTCATTGTATTAAAGCAGAATCTGCCAAAGCTTGAAAATGGTCAGGTGGACGGTGAAGCAATTCAGGAAATGTTAGAAACGGGACAATATTAATGATAAAAAGGGACAGAAAAAATCAGCAGGTCACATGACACAAGCTTACTTTTCTGTCCCTTTTGGTGTATCAACCATACCGGATTGAAGCCGTACAATGATAATAAATTTATTCTTTATGCCTCTGCATTAATTGATAGTAACGGGGTTACAGATAACCGTCAAAAATCATGCCGGTATAGGCGGATAAATTATAGGGGTCATTTGTCGGGCGGAGCGGGTTTTTATAGGCGATAATCTTATTGTTGACATAATCCATCGGATTGAGTGAAATGTCTTCCGCTTTTTTCTGAACAGCCTGTTTAAAGGCATTCAGACCTGAAAAAATGTCGCCTAATGTGCCGTTATCTGCGGCAGAAATAATGGCATCACGGTCAACGGCAATCGTACCATTATCGGTAACGCTTAACCCGTTTTCATTTAAAAGGTGGTTGTAAGATTTTGCAATGCCTGCAAAGTCCTTTTTTAACTTTTCATTTCCTTCAAAATGTTCGTTGGCATCATTGGCTGTTACCGAAATCAAGTTGTTATAGCCGCCGATTAATTCGCCGATACTGTCGGCAATTGCATCGGTGTCGGTATTCATGCTGATGGTGACAGGCGCTTTGCCGGTTGTATCAAAAAAGGTCAGTACATAATTATTATCAATTGTCACCTCATTTGAAACAGAGGTGGCAGTTGTTCCGTTTACAGAATATACAGCATTTGCCGGATACTGTGTCACGCGGTCCAGACCCAGTGTAGATACCAGTTCGGTATTGGAATCGGAAGCATCTGAGGAATTCAGAGACTGGATATGGAAAATCGTCGGAGAAATTCCTCTGATGCCGGTTGCATCAGATGTGATGGAAATAGCAGAATTGCCAAGACCATCCGTTAAAAGCTGTGCGTTTAACCCGATATCAGCCTGGTTAATCAGACGTGCAATCTTTTGCTGGGTATCGGTTACGGTGTCAGTAGCGTTTACGCCGAACTCAAACTGATATGTCAAATCCTGCACCTGCAGATCAAATGAGTACTCACCTGCTGCAAACGGTTTGGAATTTGGCTGTAAGAAGTTGCCGGTGTTTGTCTGTGGACAGGCAAGCTGTGAAACGGTAACTTCAAGCGGTTCATAATCCTGCACACAAGAATCTCCGATATATTCGGCATCGATGACCTGCGGCGAACTGGATGTTGCAGAACGCTTGTATGTAATGGAATCTGTGGATTCATCGGAAAGCTCATCTGCAATCTGGCTTAATTCCCGTGCATTTTCTTTTAAATCAATAGCATATTTTAATGCCGCGTCAGAAAAATCAATCTTATAAGAAGGAGTTTGACTGTTGATTTTTTGTAATCTGCCAAAGGTGCTTTTGAGCTGGGCCTTTGAATGGGTATCATATTTAGAATACTCTCTGTGACCGTACTGGGCGGCATAGTAGTTATAAACCGAATTGATCATCGTCACGAACCTCCTTGTCTGCAATAATCTATATCTCGTGTATTGTGGTTATTAGTGGTAAGCTGTGAAGTTACAAAAACTATAATAGACAGCTTTACGTAAAAAAGCTGAATGTCCCGTTAGAAAATCCGTTTTCCATGTGGGGCATTTGTAAAAAAAGCAATTATCTAAAATGATTGGATAATATTATATACTAATATATTCGGAATGTCACGCAGTTTCTTTAAGGAAAATTTAAAGATTTGGATTAAAAAATTTGTCAAAAAAGATATTGACGAGTGCCTGTTTACTATGATAAACTAGAACGGCTATGGAAGCGGTCTTTTTTTTATGCCTAAAAAAGAACCAATTGGTGTAGAATCTCATACACCTACAAAAATTTAACGAAAATTGGAGGTGGAAGTTGTGCGCGTTAAGATAACATTGGCATGTACAGAGTGTAAACAGCGTAATTACAACACTACGAAGGATAAGAAAACTCATCCGGACAGAATGGAAACAAAGAAGTACTGTAAGTTCTGTAAATCACACACATTACACAAGGAAACCAAGTAATTTGGAGCAGTGAGGTAAAAGCTATGGGTGAAACTGTTAAAACAAAAAAACAGAAAAAAAGCTGGTTCAAAGGTTTAAAGGCTGAGTTCAAGAAAATTGTCTGGCCTGACCAGAAGTCACTTACAAAGGAAACTGCTGCGGTTGTGATTGTATCCGTTGTAGTCGGTGTAATCATTTCAGTAGTGGACTTGATTGCCCGCTTTGGTATCGAATTCTTGGTGAAGTAAGGAAAAGGTGATTAGATGGACGAAGCAAAATGGTATGTTGTCCATACTTATTCTGGTTATGAGAATAAGGTAAAGGCAAACATCGAAAAAACAGTTGAAAACAGAAATCTTCAGGATCAGGTTCTCGAAGTCATCGTTCCGCTTGAAACGGTTGTTGAAGTAAAGAACGGTGCAACAAAGTCTGCCCAGAAGAAGATGTTCCCTGGATACGTACTCATTAACATGGTGATGAACGATGACAGCTGGTATGTTGTCCGCAACACCCGAGGCGTTACAGGATTTGTAGGTCCGGGATCCAAACCGGTACCGCTCACTCCGGCTGAAATTAAATCACTTGGAATTACCCTTCCGGGAACTGAGGCTCCAAAGCCGGTTGTCCAGTTTGCTGGTAAAGTTGGTGACCAGGTAATGATTCTTTCAGGAGCATGGGAGAATACAGTTGGGGAAATTACAGCAATTAATGACGGCAAGCAGTGCCTGACCATTAATGTAGAAATGTTCGGCCGTGAAACACCGGTTGAGATTGGTTTTACAGACGTAAAACTTATGTAACAGAAAGCTTAAGCAGCTGCTTATGGGCATATAGGCAGTGAGGCATAAGCGTGGGAGATTGAAGCGGCAGATTTAAATCAGCCGTATCTTTCGCCAATTACCACATAATATTTAGGAGGTGCCTAAAATGGCAAAGAAAGTAACAGGTTATATCAAATTACAGATTCCTGCCGGCAAAGCTACACCGGCTCCACCAGTTGGTCCAGCTCTTGGTCAGCATGGTGTAAACATTGTAGAGTTTACAAAGCAGTTCAATGCAAAGACAGCAGATCAGGGAGATTTAATTATCCCGGTTGTTATCACAGTATATGCTGATAGAAGTTTCAGCTTTATTACAAAGACTCCGCCGGCAGCAGTTCTTTTAAAGAAGGCTTGCAACATTAAGTCAGGTTCTGGTACACCAAACAAGACAAAGGTTGCAAAGATTTCTAAGGAAGAAATCAAGAAGATTGCTGAATTAAAGATGCCAGACTTAAATGCTGCATCTATCGAGACTGCTATGTCTATGATAGAAGGAACAGCAAAGAGTATGGGAATCGTTGTAGAAGATTAATTGATTCATATTAATTTGATATATGTGGGAGGAAAGCAAGTCCCTTCCGATATTACCACTAGGAGGTTTTTTGATAATGAAAAGAGGAAAGAAATACGTTGAAGCGGCTAAGTTAATCGACCGCGCAACATTATATGAAGCTACAGATGCAGTTGCTCTTGTAAAGAAGTCTGCAGTAGCAAAATTTGACGAAACAATTGAAGCTCATATCAGAACAGGTTGTGATGGACGTCATGCTGATCAGCAGATCAGAGGTGCAGTTGTTCTTCCACACGGAACAGGTAAGACTGTTAAGGTTTTAGTTTTCGCTAAGGGTGCTAAGGCTGAAGAAGCTGAAGCAGCAGGCGCTGATTTCGTAGGCGGTGAGGAACTGATTCCTAAGATTCAGAATGATAACTGGTTCGATTTTGATGTTGTTGTTGCAACACCTGACATGATGGGCGTTGTTGGTCGTCTGGGACGTGTACTCGGTCCTAAGGGCTTAATGCCAAACCCGAAGGCTGGTACAGTTACAATGGATGTAACAAAAGCTGTTAATGATATCAAGGCTGGTAAGATTGAATACAGACTTGATAAGACAAATATCATTCACGTGCCAATTGGTAAGGCTTCATTTACTGAAGACCAGTTAGCGGACAACTTCCAGGCTATTATGGATGCAATCGTTAAGGCAAAGCCTTCAACATTAAAGGGTCAGTATTTAAGAAGTGTTGTACTTACTTCTACAATGGGTCCTGGTGTTAAGGTCAGCACAGCAAAATATGTTGGCTAATTTGTAAAAAACGGTTGACAACCTATATATGAAGATAGTATACTATCATTTGTTTGTGTGATACATCACACAATGCAATATTTTGCCTAAGACAGCAGGTCCCCATCCGGGGTTAAAGGTTATTCGCCTACCGAGGATTATGAAATGCGGCAGACAGACAGTCTGCGGTATATTAAGACATGAATCTACGTCCTCTGAAGTCTTGTGCTTTGGAGGACTTTTTTATGAATTGGGCAGAATTTATCCCTCTGGTGGGATACAAATCTAACAGGAGGTAACAAATTCATGGCAAAGGTAGAACTTAAAGCACCTATCGTAGACGAAATTTCAGGACACTTAAATGGCGCGCAGGGCGTTGTTTTAGTTGACTACCGTGGCTTAACTGTAGAGCAGGATACACAGCTTCGTAAGCAGTTAAGAGAAGCCGGTGTCGTTTACAAGGTATATAAGAATACTTTAGTAAAGAGAGCTATCGCAGGTACAGAATTCGAGCCAATGACAGATATGCTTGAAGGACCTACAGCAATTGCTATCTGCGCTACAGATGCAACAGCTCCGGCTAGAATCCTTAGCAACTTCGCTAAGACAGCTGAAGCTCTTGAATTAAAGTGCGGTGTTGTTGAAGGAACATACTACGATGCAGCTGGCATTCAGACAATTGCTTCTATTCCGTCAAGAGACGAACTTCTCAGCAAGTTCCTTGGAAGCATCCAGTCACCTATTACAAACTTTGCACGTGTTATTAAGCAGATCGCTGAAAAGAACGAAGAAGTTGCTTAATTTCCGTGTCCGGATACAAAACGTATCCATGGAAATGTTGAACAGAGTCTGTACGGATACCGTATGGACGGTCCGGGCAGCAGCCCAATAATATAAAAGGAGAGTAAATAAATGACTACACAGGAAATCATTGAAGTTATTAAGGGATTATCAGTATTAGAATTAAACGATTTAGTTAAGGCTTGCGAAGAAGAATTCGGCGTATCTGCAGCAGCAGGCGTTGTTGTTGCAGCAGCAGGTGCTGGCGCAGCAGCAGGTGAAGAAAAGACAGAATTCGACGTAGAACTTACAGAAGCTGGCGCTAACAAGGTTAAGGTTATCAAGGTTGTTCGTGAAATCACAGGTCTTGGCTTAAAGGAAGCTAAGGAAGTTGTTGATGGCGCACCTAAGGTTGTTAAGGAAGGCGCTTCTAAGGAAGAAGCTGAAGAAATTCAGAAGAAGCTTGAAGCTGAAGGCGCTAAGGTTACTCTTAAGTAATTTTACCCACAACAGTATCAATATAAAATTAAGAACCGGATTCCTGCGGGAGTCCGGTTTTTTACGTTATAGAAATACTGTACGGCAGCGGTGTAATTCGTGAAAATGAATTTACTTTCAATTCTGAAAATGTTATAATATTCATAATTATGCGCGCAAATGTAATAAAAAGGAAAACTGGTAAAAATTATCATGTATAGTGCTTGACAGACAAGTGACTGTATGCTATTATGGACAATGCACTATTGTGTATGCTTATGCTTTTTTATTGCATTGCATATTAAAAATATCAGATTTTATATAAAAATAAACACAAGGGGTGAAACGTCAATGGAGAAAAACAGAATGCGTCCGGTCAAGGCAGGCAAGAGCATGAGAATGAGCTATTCAAGACAGAAAGAAGTTCTTGAAATGCCGAACCTTATTGAAGTTCAGAAGGACTCTTATCAGTGGTTCCTGGATGAAGGGTTAAAAGAAGTTTTTGATGATATCTCTCCAATAGCAGACTACAATGGCAGATTGAGTCTGGAATTTGTTGACTTTGCTTTATGCGAAGATGATGTCAAGTATTCTATTGAAGAATGTAAGGAAAGAGATGCTACATATGCAGCACCTCTGAAGGTAAGAGTAAGACTCCACAATAAGGAAAGTGAAGATATCAGCGAACATGAAATTTTCATGGGCGACCTTCCACTTATGACAAAGACGGGAACATTCGTTATCAACGGAGCAGAACGAGTTATCGTCAGCCAGCTGGTACGTTCACCAGGTATCTATTACGATATCCAGAAGGATAAGTACGGTAAGATTTTCCTTTACAGCTCACAGGTTATCCCAAACCGTGGTGCATGGTTAGAGTATGAAACAGATGCCAACGATGTGTTCTATGTTAAAGTAGATAGAAATAAAAAGGTTCCTGTAACCGTGCTGATTCGTGCACTCGGTTTCGGAACAAATGCTGAAATTATTGATATTTTCGGCGAAGAACCAAAGCTTCTTGCTACAATGGAGAAGGATACTTCTACAAACTATCAGGAAGGTATTTTAGAGCTTTATAAGAAGTTAAGACCGGGTGAACCGTTATCTGTAGATAGTGCGGAAGCGCTGATTTCAGGTATGTTCTTTGATCCGAGAAGATATGACCTTGCAAAGGTGGGAAGATATAAGTTTAATAAGAAGCTTTCTTTCAAGAGCAGACTTTCAGGACATATCCTTGCAGATGATGTTGTGGATACACAGGGCAATGTCATTGCACAGGCAGGCGATAAGCTTGACAGAGAAACAGCACAGGCAATTCAGGATGCAGCGGTTCCGGCAGTCTTCTTAAATGTAGATTTAAGAAACAGTGACGGTACAATTACAACAAAGAGAGTAAAAGTGCTGTCTAACATGGCAGTTGATATTACAAAATGGGTTGATATTTCAAAGGAAGAAGCAAGAGAACTCGGTGTTACAGAAGCTGTATTCTTCCCTGTACTCAGCCAGATTTTAGCTGAAAATGAATCACTTGAAGAAATCAAAGAAGCAATCTGCAAGAACATTGCCGATCTGATTCCAAAGCACATTACTGTAGAAGATATTATTGCTTCTATTAATTATAATATGCACCTTGAATACGGCGTTGGTACAAAGGATGATATTGATCACCTTGGTAACAGACGTATCAGAGCGGTCGGCGAACTGTTACAGAACCAGTTCAGAATCGGTATTTCCAGAATGGAAAGAGTTGTCAGGGAAAGAATGTCCACACAGGACTTAAGCGGTATTTCTCCGCAGTCACTGATTAACATTAAACCGGTTACGGCAGCGATTAAGGAATTCTTTGGAAGTTCCCAGCTGTCACAGTTCATGGATCAGAATAACCCGTTGTCAGAAATTACGCATAAAAGACGTCTTTCTGCATTAGGACCGGGTGGTCTGTCAAGAGATCGTGCCGGTTTCGAGGTTCGAGATGTTCACTATACACATTACGGAAGAATGTGTCCTATTGAAACACCTGAAGGTCCGAACATCGGTCTGATTAACTCACTTGCATCTTATGCAAGAATTAACGAATATGGTTTTGTAGAGGCACCGTACCGTCTGGTAGACAGAACCGATCCAAAGAATCCGCGTGTTACCGATGAAGTACAGTACTTTACGGCTGATGAAGAAGATGATTATCATGTAGCACAGGCGAATGCGGAAATTGACGAAGAAGGACATTTCGTTAAGAATACTGTATCCGGCCGTTACAGAGAAGAAACTTCTGAATTTGACAAGACACAGATTGAATTAATGGACGTATCGCCAAAGATGGTATTCTCTGTTGCGACATCCATGATTCCGTTCCTTCAGAACGATGACTGTACACGAGCGCTGATGGGTTCCAACATGCAGCGTCAGGCCGTACCGCTTCTGATGACAGAAGCACCGGTTATTGGTACAGGTATTGAAAATAAGACAGCAAGAGACTCAGGTGTCTGCGTTGTAGCAGAAGCAGACGGTGAAGTTCTTTTGTCTGAATCTGATAAAATTATTGTAAGAGAAGATGACGGCAAGGTACATGAGTATAAGCTGACAAAGTTCTCAAGAAGTAACCAGAGCAACTGCTATAACCAGCGTCCAATCGTATTTAAAGGTGACAAGGTGAAGGAAGGCGATGTTATCGCAGATGGTCCTTCTACACAGAATGGTGAAATTGCATTAGGTAAGAACCCGTTAATCGGTTTCATGACATGGGAAGGTTACAACTACGAAGATGCTGTATTATTAAGTGAACGTCTGGTGCGTGATGATGTATACACTTCTATCCATATTGAAGAATATGAAATCGAAGCCCGTGATACAAAGTTAGGACCGGAAGAAATCACAAGAGATATTCCTTCCGCAAGCAGTGATTCTATCAAGGATCTGGATGAAAACGGTGTGATCCGCATCGGTGCAGAAGTACGTGCCGGAGATATTCTGGTTGGTAAAGTAACACCAAAGGGTGAAACAGAACTGACAGCCGAAGAAAGACTGCTTCGTGCAATCTTTGGTGAAAAGGCAAGAGAAGTAAGAGATACTTCATTAAAGGTACCTCATGGTGAATATGGTATCGTTGTGGCAGTGAAGACATTTACAAGAGAAAACAGCGATGAACTGGCACCGGGTGTCAGCAAGTCTGTCCGCATCTATATTGCACAGAAGAGAAAGATTTCTGTAGGTGATAAGATGGCCGGCCGTCATGGTAACAAGGGTGTCGTTTCCAGAGTTCTCCCTGTGGAAGATATGCCATTCCTTCCAAACGGACGTCCGCTTGATATCGTCTTAAACCCTCTGGGTGTGCCTTCACGAATGAATATCGGACAGGTGCTTGAAATCCATTTAAGTCTTGCAGCAAAGGTGCTTGGCTTTAACATTTCTACACCGGTATTCGACGGTGCAGACGAAAATGATATTATGGATACACTGGATATGGCAAATGACTATGCAAATACACCTTTTGATGATGAAGAATTACAGCGTGAAAAGGCAGCTGCACAGGAAAATGGCGAAGATTATCCGGAAGATATGGTAACATTTACAGATAAATATAAAGAACTGCTGAATCCTGACGTATTCCAGTATCTGAGTGACAACAGAGCACACAGAGAAGAATGGAAGGGTGTTCCAATCGGACGTGACGGTAAGGTAAGACTGCGTGACGGACGTACAGGTGAATATTTTGACAGCCCTGTAACAATCGGTTTCATGCACTACTTAAAGCTCCATCATCTGGTTGATGATAAGATTCATGCACGTTCAACAGGTCCTTACTCACTTGTAACACAGCAGCCGCTCGGTGGTAAAGCACAGTTCGGTGGACAGCGTTTCGGTGAAATGGAAGTTTGGGCACTGGAAGCTTACGGTGCATCATATACATTACAGGAAATCCTGACTGTGAAGTCCGATGATGTTGTAGGACGAGTTCGTACTTACGAAGCAATTATCAAGGGTGAAAATATCCCTGAACCGGGTATTCCGGAATCCTTCAAGGTACTTTTAAAGGAACTCCAGTCCCTGGCATTAGACGTAAGAGTGCTTGATAAGGATAACAATGAAGTGAAACTGCTTGAAAGCTCTGAATACGAAGTAACTGACTTCAAGAAAGTTCTTGATGATGGCAGATACAGACGTGACAGCAGAGAAGAGGAAGCAGAATATGCTAAGAATGGTTCAACCATTCAGACAGTCGGTGAAGACGGCTTTGAAGATGCAGAGGATGTAGAGTATGCCGGCGATGATGCATTTGATGATGCAGATGATTATGGCGATGGCAATTCAGATATGATGGATTAATAGAAGGGAGCACGATCATGGCAGAAGAATCAAAAAGAGATTTGACCAGTCAGTCTATGAAGTTTGATAAGATTCAGATTAAACTGGCTTCTCCGGAGGATATTTTAGAGTGGTCTCACGGTGAGGTTACAAAGCCGGAGACAATCAACTACAGAACTTTAAAACCGGAAAAAGATGGTTTGTATTGTGAAAGAATCTTTGGACCGAGTAAGGACTGGGAGTGTCACTGCGGTAAATATAAGAAAATCAAAGATAAGGGTATTATCTGCGATAAGTGTGGTGTCGAAGTAACAAAGGCCAGTGTCCGTAGAGATCGTATGGGACATATCCATTTAGCGGCTCCTGTTTCCCATATCTGGTATTTTAAGGGAATTCCTAGCCGTATGGATCTGATTCTGGACATCGGACCGAAGAACCTTGAAAAAGTATTATATTTTGCAGCTTATATTGTAATTGATCCGGGTACGACAGAAATTCCGTTCAAGAAGATTTTAACAGAACAGGAATACCGTGAACTCTACGATCAGTACGGCAATACATTCCGTGTCGGCATGGGTGCGGAAGCCATTTATGAACTGCTTAAAAATGTAGATTTGGAATCAGAAGTTGCAAAGTTAAAGGAAGAACTTGAAAATACAACTTCCCAGAAGGCAGCAAGACTCATTAAGAGAATTGAAGTCATGGAAGCGTTTTTAACAGCCGGAACAAGACCGGAATGGATGATCTTAACTGAAATTCCGGTAATCCCACCGGATTTAAGACCAATGGTACAGTTAGACGGTGGACGTTTTGCAACATCCGATTTAAATGACTTATATAGAAGAATCATCAACAGAAACAACAGACTTGCACGTCTGATTGAGCTGGGCGCTCCGGAAATCATTATCCGTAATGAAAAGAGAATGCTTCAGGAAGCTGTTGATGCCCTGATTGATAACGGACGTAGAAACGGACGTCCGGTAACAGGTCCTGGTAACAGAGCGTTAAAGTCACTTTCAGACCTGTTAAAGGGTAAGCAGGGACGTTTCCGTCAGAACCTCCTTGGTAAGCGAGTTGACTATTCAGGTCGTTCTGTTATCGTTGTAGGTCCTGAATTAAAGATTTATCAGTGTGGTCTTCCAAAGGAAATGGCAATTGAGCTGTTTAAGCCGTTTGTTATGAGAGAACTGGTAAGACGTGGACTGGCTGACAATATTAAGAAAGCGAAAAAGAGCGTAGAACATCTTGAAAACAGCGTATGGGATGTGCTGGAAGATGTTATCAAAGAGCATCCGGTTATGTTAAACCGTGCTCCTACACTGCACAGACTTGGTATTCAGGCATTCGAGCCAATCCTTGTAGAAGGTAAGGCAATTAAGCTGCATCCGCTTGTTTGTACAGCGTTCAACGCCGATTTCGATGGTGACCAGATGGCCGTCCATCTGCCACTTTCAGTAGAAGCACAGGCAGAATGCCGCTTCATGCTGCTTTCACCAAACAACCTGTTAAAGCCGTCTGATGGTGGCCCTGTAGCTGTTCCTTCACAGGATATGGTTCTTGGTATTTACTATCTGACACAGGAAAGACCGGGGGCAAAGGGTGAAGGTAAGTTCTTTAAGAATGTAAACGAAGCACTTCTTGCATATGAAAACGGAGTTATTACATTACACTCTAAGATTTTAGTTCATATGACAAAGACCGATGCAGAAGGCAATACCGTTTCAGGTAATGTAGAATCTACACTGGGAAGATTCATTTTCAATGAAATTCTCCCACAGGATTTAGGATATGTAGACAGAAGCAAGGAAGAAAACCAGATGCTTCTGGAGGTTGATTTCCATGTAGGAAAGAAGCAGTTAAAGGATATTTTACAGCACGTTATTAATACCCACGGTACAACGACAACAGCCGAAGTACTTGATGATATTAAGGCAATGGGTTATAAGTATTCTACAAGAGCAGCCATGACCGTTTCTATTTCAGAAATGACTGTGCCGCCGATTAAGAAGAAACTGATTTCCGATGCAGAAAAGAAGGTTGAACAGATTACTGTAAACTACAACAGAGGTCGTTCAACAGATGAAGAAAGACATAAGAATGTTATCCGCGTATGGCAGGAAACGGATGAGGCATTAAAGGATGCCCTGATTGAAGGTCTTGATAAATACAACAACATCTTCATGATGGCCGATTCAGGTGCCCGTGGTTCTAACCAGCAGATTAAGCAGCTTGCAGGTATGCGTGGTTTGATGGCAGATACATCCGGTAATACAATCGAACTCCCAATCAAGTCCAACTTCCGTGAAGGTCTTGATGTACTGGAATACTTCATTTCAGCGCATGGTGCGCGTAAGGGTCTGTCCGATACAGCGCTTCGTACAGCCGATTCAGGATACCTTACAAGACGTCTTGTAGACGTATCACAGGATTTGATTATCAGAGAAACAGACTGCAGCGCCGGTAAGGCAATTCCGGGTATGTATGTATCTGAATTCGTAAATGATAAGGCAACTGCAAGCAGTGATGCAAAGGCAGATATCCTTGAATCATTAGAAGAACGTATTACAGGCAGATATCTTGCAGAAGACATCATTGATCCGTCTACCGGTGAAGTGATTTTAGCTGCAAACCACCTTGTAACACCAAAGAGAGCAGCACAGATTGTTGCAACAGGTGTTGAAAAGGTTAAAATCAGAACAATTCTTACCTGCCGTTCACACATTGGTGTATGTGCAAAGTGCTACGGTTCTAACATGGCGACAGGTCAGACCGTACAGGTTGGTGAAGCTGTTGGTATTATCGCTGCCCAGTCTATCGGTGAACCGGGTACACAGCTTACTATGCGTACTTTCCATACAGGTGGTGTTGCCGGTGATAATATTACACAGGGTCTTCCTCGTGTCGAAGAACTTTTTGAAGCAAGAAAGCCAAAGGCACTTGCTGTACTGGCAGAGTTTGGCGGTGTCGTAAGCTTTGCAAAGACAGAAAAGAAGACAGATATTGTTATTACAGACGATGATGGTAACTCAAAGGCTTATCCTGTATCTAGAGATACAAGAGTCAAGGTTCAGGAAGGTCAGATTGTTGTAAAGGGTGAAGAAATCACAGAAGGTTCTGAAAATCCTCATGATATCGTAAGAATCCTCGGCGTACGTGCCGTACAGGATTACGTACTGCGTGAAGTTCAGAAGGTTTACCGTATCCAGGGTGTAGAAATCAACGATAAGCATATCGAATTGATTGTACGCCAGATGTTAAAGAAGATTGTTATTGAATCTCCTGGAGATTCAGAATTCCTGACAGGTTCTCAGGTAGATACAATTGAATTTACGGAAGTAAACGAAAAGCTGGAAGAGGAAGGCAAGACTCCTGCAACAGGTACTTCAATTATTCTGGGTATTACAAAGGCTTCTCTTGCAACAAATTCATTCCTGTCAGCTGCTTCCTTCCAGGAAACAACAAAGGTTCTGACAGATGCCGCTATTAACGGCAAGGTCGATCCGCTGATTGGTCTGAAGGAAAACGTTATCATTGGTAAACTGATTCCTGCCGGTACAGGTATGAAGCGTTATCAGAACGTTGAACTGGATTCTAATGAAAGGGTCCGCAAAGAAATTGAAGAAGAAGCAGCCGAAAGAGCAAAAGAGGAAGCTGCATCTGACATTTCTGATGACGAAACACTGGAACTGACGGAAGAAGAAGTTACAGTAACTGAATAGAAAAATTTTTGCAGGTGGTGGGGCATAAGTCCTCACCACCTTGTTTTGTTTTACAGGAGAGGTATGCATTCGGAGGAGACCAAAAATGTATTTTGATGATAAATATTTTAAAACGGAAGAAATAGACGGCTTTGTTGTTGACAGTATGATGAAAAGAGCATGGGCGGCGGAAATGGAAATTATGCAGGAAATCGACAGAATATGTAAGGAAAATGACCTGCAATACTATGCGGCATGGGGAACATTACTCGGAACAATAAGACATAAAGGATTTATTCCATGGGATGATGATATTGATATATGGATGAAAAGAAAGGATTATAACAGATTTATTGAAATTATAAAAAAGGAACTGGACAGTACTTTCTGTATCTGCCATTACAGTACGCTTGAGCAATGGGACCAGTATTTTTTAAGAATAACGAATGGCAGGGAAATCAATACAAATGAAGAGCATTTGAAAAGATTTCATGGATTTCCTTTTGTTGCAGGAGTAGATGTTTTTCCGCTTGATTATATCAGTGATGATGAAGAAGAAATGGAGATTCAAAAGGAACTGATAAAAATTATATATCAGATAATCAAAGTAAGCGGCAAAGGCAGAGTCTGTGATGAGCCGGAAGAAAATCAAAAGGTGATAAAGCAGATCGAGGAATTGTGCAATATACACTTAAACTGGGAAGGCTGTGTGGCAAATGAGCTTTTAAAAGTATGTGATACATTATATTCTTTATATAATGAAAACGACAGCCACACACTGACGGAATATTATTATTTTTATGAAAATCCCCAAATACAGTTTCCAGAAGAATATTTTGTGCAAATAACAGAAATGGATTTTGAAATCATGAAAATGCCAGTTATGAAAAATTACGATGAAGTTTTAACAATATTATTCGGCGATTATATGACACCGGTCTGGGGAACACAGGAGCATGATTATCCGTTTTATAAGAAACAGCAGGAACTGCTGGAGGCGTATTTAAAAACAAATGAATCCGATCATTAAAGTATCAATGCAGCAAAAATGTCTTATAAAAAATAAAAAAGTGCTTGACATATAAAAATATAAAATATATACTAAACAAGTGTGTGATAACAGGAAAGCCCTGCTATGCCACATTATTCAGAAATGAACTGAATATGCAACCATGAATTATTCTAATTCCGGGAGGTGAAAAAGGAATGCCTACATTTAACCAGTTAGTAAGACAGGGAAGAAAAACAACAGTAAAGAAGTCTACAGCACCAGCTCTTCAGAAGGGATACAACTCACTTCAGAAGAAAGCAACAGACGTAGCTGCTCCACAGAAGAGAGGCGTTTGTACAGCTGTTAAGACTGCAACACCTAAGAAGCCTAACTCAGCCCTTAGAAAGATTGCCAGAGTTCGTCTTTCAAACGGTATTGAAGTAACATCTTATATCCCAGGTGAAGGACACAATCTTCAGGAACACAGCGTTGTTCTGATCAGAGGTGGACGTGTTAAGGATTTACCAGGTACAAGATATCACATCGTTCGTGGTGTACTTGATACAGCAGGTGTCGCTAAGAGAAGACAGGCACGTTCTAAATACGGTGCCAAGAGACCTAAGGATGCTAAATAATTAGTATCGTAAAGGCAAATTGCAGGTTGGCGGATTTTCTAAAAACCATGCAGTAAAACGCGGAAATAGTCCGCATTTATTCACAATATGATTTATAACAAGTGCCGGAGTTAGATTAATCCGAAGGTTGCAGGTTTAAGATATACCGCGCACGTACACAGCCGATTATCCCGATGGCGGCAGCCTTTATTGGATGTCGCAGGTGGAAAAAGGTCATATATATTTGTGAGTACCGATGAATTAATGAATATTGTTAAGGAGGGAAGAACCGTGCCACGTAAAGGACATACTCAGAAAAGAGATGTATTAGCAGATCCTATTTACAATAATAAGGTCGTGACAAAGCTTATCAACAACATTATGCTTGATGGTAAGAGAGGAGTTGCCCAGAAGATTGTATACGGAGCATTTGACAGAGTCGCAGCAAAGACTGAAAGACCTGCTATCGAAGTTTTCGAAGAAGCTATGAACAATATCATGCCAGTTCTTGAAGTTAAGGCTAGACGTATCGGTGGTGCTACTTATCAGGTACCGATCGAAGTTAAGCCGGACAGAAGACAGGCTTTAGCTCTTCGTTGGATGACAGCTTATTCTCGTGCAAGAGGCGAGAAGACAATGGAAGAAAGACTTGCAAATGAAATCCTCGATGCTGCAAACAATACAGGATCTTCTGTAAAGAAGAAAGAAGATATGCACAAGATGGCAGAAGCAAACAAGGCTTTTGCTCATTACAGAT